>OBAQ01000642.1_pt1 | contig 30300 bp, 36 predicted proteins | sample 1517821 | NCBI WGS metagenome assembly OBAQ01 (sample SAMN04571705, study PRJEB22368) | human gut metagenome | biome: human gut; material: stool | host: Homo sapiens | place: Luxembourg | collected 2012-09-27
CCCGCCGCAGCCAGCTCCTTGCAGAGCTGCAGCAGCGGCGCGGTGCCAATACCACCGCCCACAACAGCGATCTTGCCGTTTTTGCCGCCTGCCGCCCGGGTGATCGCGGCCACATCAAATCCGTTGCCGCATGGGCCGGTCACCGTCAGGGTGTCGCCCTCTTTCAGGGCGGCCAGCTTCTGGGTTCCCTCACCCTTGACCTGATACAGGAAAGTCAGTGCGCCGGTCGCGGCGTCAAAATCATGCACGCTAATGGGGCGGGACAGGATGGGCGTTTCGTTGGCAGCCCAGGCGCGCAGCATAAAGAACTGCCCCGCCTTGGCCGGGCGGCTGGCATCCGGCCACTGCACCGTCAGGCAGCGGATATCCGCTGCAACGGTACTCTGGCGCAGGACCGTTACCTTACAGCTTGTTGCATTCACCCTGGATATCCTCCTTCATTCGCACGCATTCACTATAAGCAGCTTCATCAAAGGCAACGCCGGGCTGCTTTTTGTAAGCCAGCAGGATGCCGCGGCTGGAGTTGACCACACCGCCGTTGCTGTTGTTCATATACTGGGCAATATCGGCAGCTTTGCCGCCCTGTGCGCCGTAGCCGGGGATCAGGAAGAAGGTCTGGGGGTAAGCAGCGCGGATGGCGGTTGCTTCCTCGGTATGGGTGCCGCCGATGACCAGACCGATGCTGGAATAACCAGATTCGCCCATGTAATCCCTGCCCAGCTCGCTCAGGCTGTCGCCCACCAGGTCGTACACATGGCGGCCGTCCTCCAGCTTTTTATACTCAAAATCTTTTGCGCCGGGGTTGGAGGTGCGGCACAGTACAAACAGGCCCTTGCCCTGTTCCTTGCAGTACGGCAGGTAGGGGCTGATGGAATCCAGGCCCATATAGGGGGCCAGCGTGATGATATCAGCCTCAAAGTCGCCGGTAAAGTGTGCCTTGGCGTACATCTCGGCGGTTTTGGCAATATCGCCGCGCTTGATATCGGCAATGACCGGCAGGCCGGTGGCGCGCACCATCTTCAGGGTTTCGGCGTAAGCGCGCATGCCATCCAGACCAAGGGATTCATAATAAGCGATCTGAACCTTGTAGCAGCCTGCGGAAGCCTTGGTGGCTTCAATAATGCGGCGGTTGAATTCCACCACATTTTCACCGGCAGTCTTGGTGTCGTCCACCACATCGGCGGGCAGGTAGCTGAACTCGGTATCCAGACCCACACACACCGGGCCGTTGGCTGCCACGCTGGCATACAGTTTATCCATGTTGGTCATTGCTGTTCCTCCGTTTTCTGTATCAAAAAAGCTCGTTCAAACTTTTCTGCGGGTTACTGTTTATCTTTCTGGTAGGTCACTTTGCCGCCCTTGATGGTCATCATGACCTGGCCATAGAAGCTTTCGCCGTCATAGGGGCAGTTTTTGCTCTTACTGTGCAGCTCGTCCGCATGTACGGTAAACATGTGGTCGGTATCCACCAGAACAATATCGGCATCAAAGCCGGGCACCAGGCGGCCCTTATGCTCATCCAGGCCAAGCACCTGAGCGGGGCCGGAGCTCATCAAAAAGCTCAGCATTTCCAGCGGCAAGCCCTCCATGCGGCACAATTTGGTGTAGCACACGGCAAAGGCGGTTTCCAGCCCAACCATACCGGCAGCGCCCTTGGCTTTATCCTCGGCGCTGTGGGGGGCGTGGTCGGTGCCGATGCAGCTGACTGTGCCATCCTTAATTGCCGTCACCAGGGCGGCCACATCGTCCGCCTTGCGGATGGGCGGGTTGACCTTATACTGCAGGCGGGAATCATCGAACCACAGGTGGTGCGGGGTCACTTCGCAGCTGACCATTGCACCGCGGCGGCGGCTCTGGCGCACCATATCCACAGATTCTTTGGTGGAAACATGGCACATATGCAGGCGGGTGCCGTAATATTCGGCCAGGTGGCAGTTGCGCACCGTCTCAATGTTTTCGGCCAGGCGGTAATCCCACGGGCTGATCTCGCGGTCCTCTGCGTGGGACATCACGGTCAGACCGCGCTCGGCTGCCACAGCAAACACGCGAGCCATCGTGGCGTTATTCATCACGCCGTTGCCGTCCTCGGTGATAAACTTGATATCATCCGGCAGGTCCAGCAGATGGTCAATGGTGTGGCCGTCAAAGTTTTTGGTAATGGAAACGGTCTGGTTGGCATCACACAAGCCAATCTCGCGCGCTTTCTCCTCCACCTCATGCACGATCTCTGCCGAAGAGCAGACCGGCTTGGTGTTGGGCATCAGGTTGACGAAAGTATATCCGCCTGCCGCTGCAGCCGCAGAGCCAGTGGCAATATCCTCTTTATATTCAAAGCCGGGGGTACGCCAATGGCAGTGGGTATCAATAAACGCAGGCAGAATGGTCAGCCCTTTTGCATTGATCACCTCGCCTGCTTCCGGCAGGTCGGTTCCGATTGCTCTAATTTTGCCGTCCGCAATCAGATAATCGCAGATGCGGCCCTCGTAGTCCCGTGCATTTTTAATCAGCATGGCTGGCCCTCCTTTTGGTGTGGGGTTGCAAGATTCTGTGTGAGAATTTGTGGTGGTTGTGGGCGCGGCAGGAACAGCCTATCCTCACGTTAAGTGCCAACTTTGCGCGGCGTGGCGATAGCTTGTTGGCGGTGGGGCGGGGTTTGCTGCTTCCCCAGCAGTAAGGTCAGGTTGTCTCCTCCACCCATTCGCCGCCTGTTCGGCGGCGGGTGAACAGAGGAACATCCTATCTCCGCGCCAAGTGCCGCCTGCGGCGGTTGCGCTCCGAAACGCGCCTGCGGGCGCAGCGCTCTGCGCTCCGGCTGTTTTTGCACCGCGCTTCGCGCGATTGCGCGGCATAGCCTGTTGGTGGGGGCCAAGGTTGCTACCTCCACCCATTCGCCGCCTGTTCGGCGGCGGGTAAACAGAGGAACATCCTCGCTCTGCGCTCCGGCTGTTTTTGCACCGCGCTTCGCGCGATTGCGCGGCATAGCCGCGCAGGCAAAAAAATAACTTTTCCCCAAAAGAGGAAAAGTCAAAAAGAAGCACCTGATACAGCGTGGGGAAGAAACACTGCACCGTGGGTTTTATCGCAGCAGGACAAGCCTTCGCGGATGGATACCATGGCACAGTTCACCCTTTCACATATGATTTTAATTATTGTACCATGCCGGGACAATGGTGTCAACACAACACGAAATGTTGCACCAAGAAGGATTTTTTGTATTTTTGTGTCAACTTTTGGGCAATATGTCAAAAGGCCGGGTTCTGGTTCGCGCCGCACACAAAACAGCGCCGCGCCAGACCCGGCACACGATCCTATTCTTTTAATTTCCTCCAATCTGTTGGTCGATGTATTCATCTAATTCGTTGATTGCATCTTCCCACATTGCATCATCCATATTGACCTTTCTCCCCTGCAGCACTGGTTCCGGCAACGCCGATTCCGCCGTGCTTTGTGCTGGTTCTGCCATTTTATTAGGTTTACTTATGACCTCTTCTGTATTTGTGGAACCTTTGTTCATTGCATTTGTTGCTTCCAAAGCAATCACTGCTACAAGTATAAGAATCCCACAAATCAACAACAGTCTTTTCTTCATTGATTTTATGCTCTTTCTTTATTCCCTCATATACTAATTAAATCCATAGCATTCAATATATGGTTCTCCAATCTTTGTGTTGCTTATATGTTCCTGATACCTACACACCTGACATTCTACGTATCTTACCAAAATATCTTGCTTCACTACGTCATGTCCAGCATGATATCCATGCATACATGCTGCTGTACGTGCATAATAGGAGTTTTGAGTTTTGTACCTAATGTCAAAACTTCCGCACTGTATACATTGTCCCGCAACTTGTTCTGCTACGTCATTCGAATGTCCACTCTGATATTCTTTTACATCATCATCAAAATCTTTATAAAGTGCTTCTTCTATTTTTTCAATTTTGCTATTTGTCCCGGCCCAAATTTTGTCTTTTTCTTGTGCATGAACAGGCAAAAGCATTCCCATTCCAAAGCAAATAGTAAAAATAATTACTATCCATCTTCGTTTCATTATTGTCATCTCCCCTCTGCTTATTTCAGGCATGTCCAACCCAAATCTCTTATCTGGTTACGATTCATCATCGAACGCGTTCCGCATTCCGGGCAATCTGCATAGGTATAACTAACCTCAAAGCATTTTTGATCTCGCGCATTTACATTTCCATGGATACATGGCGTTGTAAAAAATTCATACCCAGTTTCAACCGAAGTCGTCATTGTCGTTCCACATTTTGGACATGGATAAGTTGGTAATGCTCTGTCTTCTAGAGCAGCCGCCGGCAACGCCATACTAATTGCAAAAGCCAACATGCCGATTGTTGTTAAACACCTACTTAATGTCTTTTTAGTCATGTCTTGCTCCTTTCTAAGTCAGTTTGTTGCATTTTAACTATTTTGTTTCAACCATAGCGTTTATTATATGTATATAATAGCATTAAGGATAATAATTGTCAATAGTGTTATTTACTTTAAGCTCTATAAACACAAAAAAAGCAGCCCCTCCCTTGCGGGAAAGGCTGCTTTTTAGAACAAATCAGTTACAATCAGTTCTGCTTCATCTTAGCGAAGCACTCGCTGCAGTAGACCGGACGGTCTTCGCGCGGCTGGAAGGGCACCTTGCAGGTCTTGCCGCAGCTTGCGCAAACGGCGTCGAACATCTGGCGCTCACCACGGGTAGCGTTCTTGCGGGCATCGCGGCATGCCTTGCAGCGCTGGGGCTGGTTCTCGAAACCACGGCTTGCGTAGAACTCCTGCTCACCGGCGGTCCAAACGAACTCTTTGCCGCAATCTTTGCATACCAAAGTCTTGTCTTCGTACATAGTGGGTATCTCCTCTTTGTTTACTTGCCCGCGGAAGAATTTCAACCAACGCTTGGGGTCACCAATGAACTGATTGCTAAGCTACTGGGGGCATTGTTTATATGTCCAGGCCAAAACGCCTGAATCCAAATTCATTCTCGCACTTCATCACTGCGCAGCTTTTTGCGGGCGCGCATCAGGGCGTTTTCCACCGCTTTGGGGGTGCAGTGCAGCAGTTGGGCTGTCTGGGCGGCGGTGTGCCCCTCCAAACTGGCAAGCAGACTGCCGCGTTCCAGGGGCGAAAGCTGCGTGTTGATGCGTTCCAGCACGGCGGCGCAGCGCTCGTTGGCAATGGCAAGCTCTTCCGGCCCCGGCGCGGCAGAATTTTCCGGCAGGGGCACACTGTTGTTCAGCGGAGCATGCTTTTTGCGGGTAGCACTGCGGCGGGCATCCTGCTGTGCGTTGGCAATACAGGCTGCGGCATACGCGGTAAAGGGGACTTTTTTATCCGCCCGGTAGCTGCGCACGGCATGGAACAGGCCAATCAGCCCTTCCTGCACCGCATCGTCAAAGTCAAGGCCGGGTGCTGCAACGGCAGCGGCGCCTTTGCGTATGGCAGGCATCATGGCGGTGATCAGCGCGGCAATAGCGCTTTCCTCCCCAGCCTGTGCCTGCTGCAGCAGCTCGTCATCCATCTGCTGCGGCATGGCTACTTTCCTCCCTGGATAAATGCGATTGTCCCTATTTTACCGTTTAACGCCGCGTTTGTCAATAAAATTTTGCCCTGTACGTTAAATAATCCCTTCCTCAAGAGAGGGATTTGCCGCACTGTGGCTGCGCCATGCTCCTACCTTCCTTTAAGAACCCCCATCGTCGGCAGATCTCCGCCAATGGAAACGGTTTCAGAGTTGTTCGGCAAATCGGACATTTTACTTTTTTCGGTTTGTAAAATGCTCCAGCAGCTCCACCGCCGCCACAATGATAATTGTTACCGCAAAAACACCCAGCCAGCCAAGGCCCGCTTTGGGCAGCACCTGCATAAACAGTGTTAAATTCATCTTGTTCTCCCCTTTTGTTTAGCGTGTATCTGAAAAGTCGAAAATATCCGTCATTTTTTTTGTTTTCAGATACACCTTAGGCAAACAATGTCAGAATCATACCGCCCGCAATCACGGACGCGATCTGACCGGATACATTCACCCCAACGGCGTGCATCAGCAAAAAGTTCTGGTTGTCTTCCTGCAGGCCCATCTTGTTCACCACACGGGCCGACATCGGGAATGCCGAAATGCCCGCTGCACCGATCATGGGGTTGATTTTTTGTTTGGCAAACAGGTTATATACCTTGGCCACCAGCACGCCGCCGATGGTATCGAACACAAAGGCCACCAGCCCCAGCGCCAGAATCATCAGGGTCTGCCGATTCAAAAAATACTCTGCCTGCATTTTGGATGCCACCGTCAGCCCCAGCAGCAGGGTAATGAGGTTTGCCAGTACCTTTTGTGCGGTTTCGGACAGGCTGTCCAGCACACCACATTCCCGGATGAGGTTGCCGAACATCAAAAAGCCAACCAGCGCCACACTGCGCGGCACAAACAGCCCAGCCACCATGGTAATAATGATGGGGAACAGGATTTTTGCCGTTTTGCTGACTTGCTTTTCGGCATATGGCATGCGGATCAGGCGCTCTTTTTTGGTCGTCACAAGCCGGATGACCGGCGGCTGGATGATGGGCACCAGCGCCATGTAAGAATACGCCGCCACAATGATGGCCCCCAGATAGTTGGATTCCAGAAAGTTTGCCACAAAGATGGAGGTCGGCCCGTCCGCCGCACCGATCACGGCAATGGAAGCGGCATCTTTGAGTTCAAAGCCCATCAAAGTCGCAGCCCCCAGCGTGAAAAAGATGCCAAACTGCGCCGCCGCCCCAAAAATCATCAGCTTGGGGTTGGAAAGCAGCGGTGTAAAATCAATCATTGCACCAATGCCCACAAACAGCAGCAACGGGAACAGTTCGTTGGCAATGCCAGCATCAAACAGCACATCCAGCGGGCCGACCTCGGTGCCGGTGGACAGCACCTGGGTAACAGCACCGGACAGCGGCAGGTTGACGAGAATGGCCCCAAAGCCCATTGGCAGCAGCAGGGATGGCTCCATCTCCTTTTTGATCGCCAGCCAGATCAACAGGCCGCCGATCCCCCACATAACCACCTGCTGCCATTGCAGGTTCCATAGATTTCCAAACAGTTCTTGCATCCATAGCCCTCCTTGTCTTAATGCAATCTTAACACAAACAGCAAAAAGAAAAAGACTTCCGCCGCGCAGGGGTACTACACCCATGCTCGGCAAAAGTCTTGCGTTATTTCATACAAATTACGGGCTGTCAGCCGTCTTGACGTAACTTGCAGACGCTGCGCGTCCGCTACTCCCTTTTGCTGGTTTCATTATGCAATATTAATACCGGGATGTCAAGGGGATTTTTGCCGCCGCGCAAAATTCTTTTTCAGCAGCCTGACTTTTTACACATCCGGCCAACGGTGGATCTGGTGCAGATACAAAACCAGACCAAACTCACCGGAGATGGTTTCGGAAAGCGGGAACGCCCACCAGGTCCACCCCAGCCCCAAACGGGACAACAGCCAGAAAATGGGGATCAGGCAGATGATTTCCCGCATAACAGAGATTGCCACGCTGACCTTTGCCGCACCGATTGCCTGGAAAAATACCGGCGTGATAAGGGAAAACACCGCCGAGAAAAAGCTCAGCCCAATAATGCGGGGAATGTCAAGGATGGATTTTGAGCGTATTTGAGGCGTAAAAATCAACGCAAAATAAATCTTGATTTTTTGACAGGCCTGTAGTATACTATACAAGCAACATATGAGCCGGTGTGTTGGAATTGGCAGACGAGACGGACTCAAAATCCGTTGGTGGTGACACCGTATGGGTTCGACCCCCATCACCGGCATTCCTTATACCTAAGCCTTTTAGCGGCTTAGGTATTTTTTGTGTGGCAGACAAGATTTCGGCTTGTCTGCCATTTTGTCTGCCACTTTTGTGCCAAATGACAGACAAAACGGATTTATTTTCCGTTGGTTTTGGCGGACAAGTTCGCCCAACGGAGTTTTTCTCCTAAGCGATTTTTCGTTTGGGAGATTTCTTCTTTTCGGGAAGTTCGCCAAGGTTGATTTTGCTGGCAATCATATTCGCGGCTTCCATCTTGCTGTCCACGTCAATGTGGGCGTAAATATTGGCCGTGGTGGAAAAGCTGGAATGCCCCAGCCACATCTGTACCTCTTTCATCGTGACTTTGTTCTTGATGAGCAGACTGGCGCAGGAGTGGCGGAGGTCATGATAACGAATCGGGCGGAAACCATTCTTTAAGAGCATTTCGCGGAAAACCCGTGTCACATAATCCGGGGTCACAAGATGACCCATATCATCCACGCAGATGTAGTCCTTATATTCCTTGCAGTAGCTGCCGCCGCAAAGTTTCATTTGCTGGTGCTGGCGTTTTTGGGCTTTCAGTAAAGCCTGTTCTACTGCGGGAATCAGAGGCAAACTGCGGAAGCTGGCCTTGTTTTTTGTACGGCACTTGGAAACGTCCACCATTTTGCCATCCACATTGATGCGTTCAAAGGTGCGTGAAATCGTGACGATTTTCCGTTCAAAGTCGATGGCCGACCATTGCAGACCGATTACCTCGCTGCGGCGCAATCCATAGAACGCAGCAAGCATGACAGGAAGTTCCATTTTGGTATTTGCAAAAATAGGCAGCACTTCCATTAATTCATCCGCTGAATAATAGCTGGCAACAAAGTTGTCTTTTTTGGGGCGCTCCACTTCGGCAGCAGGGTTATAGGGAATCAATTTGAGCTTTGCCGCGTCAGATAAAGCCTTGCGGATGTTGGCATGGTAATGAAGTACGGTGTTTCCGCTTACTCCGCGCTGGTTGATTTCATGTGTGTAGAACATTTCAATATCCAGCACTGTGATTTCGTTCAAACGTACTTTCCGTTTAGCAAAATACGGTTCAATCCACGATCTGACATTCTGGCAATAGCCGGAATAAGTAACTTCTTCCCAGCTTTTGCGTTTCCATTGCAACCAAAATTCAAGGTAATCCGAGAACAGCATACCCGGCCAAGGTGAATTCCATCTTTCATCTTCCGTTTTGTTTTGGCTTTTGGGTTGACGCTCGTTTACACCACGCACTTCCTCTCCGGCATTGGCTTCGCGGATCATCGTCAGGAGCAGCGCCTTGGCCTTGGTTGCATTGCGGTCGGTGGACAACCCTGTACTCAGCGTTTTGCGGTTTCGCTTTCCCTTTTCATCTGTGGGCAGATTCAGAACGACATAATAGAATCCGTGTTTTTGCGTAAGATAGCCTGTAACTTTCGTTTTCATTGCGTTGCTCCTTTCCGACTATCTGACGGTAATGGTGACACCTATATGATAGCGGATATGCGCTTTTTACTCCACGCTGTCGATTGTCGCATTGACAGTGTTGCAATCTTCGGGTGTTTCGTTCTGCAAAAAGCGAATTACGTTTACCTTGGGGATGCGGTAACTGCGTCCGATGCGAAATGCCTTGATTTTCCCTGCATTCAGCATACGATATGCCGTTTTCTTACTCACGGGCCGCGAACCGCCCAGCATCTCGCAAAGCTGTGGTACATCCACTACATCGGGGTATTTTCGGAAAATTTCTCGCTTTCCAAATGGTTCTCCCATAATCGTCAACTCCTCTCAAAAATAATTGCGGATTTAATTCCACAAGCATGGCGGTCACCTGTGGAAAACAAGTGACCGCCATAATCTGAAATTAAATTGTATATCCTATTCGACACTACTTCCCGGATATAGGGCAGACCATTGACCCGGCTGCTGGAGCAGCGCCCGCGTCCTGTACCACATTGTTGGCAGTACCGCCGATTCCTTGAGGGTATCGCAACGGTGCGTATCATAATGATCGACCCTTTCATCGCATAGGCGGTGTTCCACGCCGCCCCTCTGAGCGCCTGTGAGCGCGTTTATAGCGACAGGAATATCCTATCATAGCTAAACCGCTGCACACGCCTTAGAGTCTGCTTGCCGTCGCTCCGTGGGTTGCGGCAAGATCGAATTTATGTAGCCAATGGTCTGGTTATTCTGCTTTCAAGGTTCTCTCAAGGGGAGAGGGCCTTTCAACACCCTCTATAACTTATATACTCTGCAAAAATAAAAACCTTGAGGGAAAAATTAAAATTATTTTTCGCGCTGCTCACATACGAAATTTGGAAACCGCAATCAGAAATTCAATGACCTGTGTTTGAAACAGATCTTCGTCAAAGCGGCCATTTACAAAGCTGTAACTGCGCAGCAATGTGTAGTAGCGCTCATACAGCTTTTGGATAGCGGTGTGGTTGGCTTTTTTGGCCTGTGCCAGCAGTTCTCTATATGCTCCCATCAGTGTTCCCCCATTGCATTGCGGATTTTATTGATTGCATTGTGTTTGTGCGTACTCACGGTGTCAGGCTTGATTTTCAGCTTCGTCGCCGTATCGGCAATCGAAAGCCGGTCAATGTACAAGCAAATCATAACCTCACATTCTTTCGGGGAGAGCTTGTGCAAATAGGGCTTGATAGCCTCCCACATCAGTTTGGCTTCTACTGCAGATTCCAAGGATTCCTCCCGGATGGAATCTACGTGTTCAATGGTTTCGGCAGCATATTCATAGGAACATTCCACCTTTTGAATCTTCTTCAGATGGCGGATATAGGTCAACCTGCGGTTCTTCAGCACCGTGGCCAAATACGCGGTAAACTGCGCGGCCAGTGCGGCATCCTCACCATAAATCCAATATTTATTGGCATCCTTTTTTCTGGACATATTTACCTCCAAAATTTTGAGTTTCATTGAATAGAAGCTCAAAAAGGAGGTGCACGAGCGCAATAAAAATATCGTTTCAACGTGCATATTCAAAAATACAAGCACGAAAAAGGCCCGACAACCAATTTGGCTGTCGGGCCTGAAACGTAATGTAACTATACTTACATCGTATTTCGGTGCGTAAGGGTGGCCCAGTGCAAGGGGCTATGCTTTCTACACTATTGTTGTAAAATGTACAGCTTGCGCTGTGCTTTTTCACCAAGGCATCCAGAATCCCGGTGTTCAACTTATTGACCTCGACGTAGAGTAAAAAACGCCCGCGCTTTTCAGGCGCGGGCGTTATAAAAAGGAGAAAACGCGATTTTGCATTACGCAAAACGCAGAAAAAAGAGCATCAAATATCTATCAGCAATATTTCTCAATGATTTTCTGCATAACATCCCAGCTTTTCTCCATGTCGGCGGTCAGTTTGAACTGGGTTCGGGCGCGGTTGAGGTTTTGAGTCTCGTAGTTGATGTGAAAGTAGTGGTCGCCCTCCAGATAATCGGCGAGGAAGCGCATACCACATTCCATCGTCATCAGTTTGGCACCCCACGGCAGGGTCTGCTTTTCCAGCGGGGTGAACGCTTCACCTGCTGCCTGCAAGAAGCCCTTGGTGTAAATTTCAAACAGTTCCATGCTGAAATTCACTTTCGAGAGGTCGGATTCATCCTCGGCGCAGTGGTTAGCGCCAAAACGGATTGAATCGCCAAAATCGTTCGCGGCCAGCCCCGGCATGACAGTGTCGAGGTCGATAACACACAGCCCCTCCCCAGTCGTTTTGTCGAACAGGATATTGTTCAGCTTGGTGTCGTTGTGGGTGACGCGCAACGGCAGTTTGCCCGCTGTCAGCAGGTCCACCATAACATGATAATCCGCTTCACGGGCGCGGACAAACTCAATTTCGCGCTGCACCTGTGCGGCGCGTCCCATGCGGTCCTCAGCCACAGCACGCTGGAAGTCCGCGAAGCGTTTTGGTGTATCATGGAAGTGAGGAATCGTCTCATGCAGGGTGTTTGCCGGGTAGTCGGCAAGCTGGTGTTGGAAATTGCCAAAAGCAACGGCGCTTTGGTAAAAATCTTCGGCGGACTGCACCTGCTGCAAGCAGACGGTGTTCTCCACGAAGTCATAGACACGCCAACAACCGCCGTCGGCGGCCTTATAATAGGGCTTTCCAGCTTTGGTCAGCGCAACATGGAGCGTGGCACGTTCCGGGTCAGCCCCGCGCTGTTTGGCCTTTTCGCGCAGAAAATCCGTTACACCGCAAATGTTTTCCATCAGACCGTCCGGGTCTTTGAATGTATCAGTATTGATTTTTTGCAGAATATAGCGTTTTTGCGTTGCTTGTTCGGTGAGAGCATACGTCTGGTTGATATGCCCTTCGCCATAGGCGATTGGCTCGGACACCGGGCCGTTCCACGCCCACGCGGCTAAAATCTTGTTCATTTCATATACATCCTCTCGGTTTTGTATCAGGCCGTGATGCTGTACAACACAACGCCTGCCACGGCGGCACCCGCCATAACCTTGATTGGGCTGGGCTTCCACTTGCGCAGGACGAAAAAGCCTGCAAGGAAAATTACCAGCGCCATCAAGTCAAATCTGCTCAAATCTGCTGGAAGAGTACGTTGGCCGTATAGTGCCAGAATCATCAACGAGATACCGGCAGAGGCAATCATAGCGATTACAGCGGGGCGCAGCCCTGCCAAAACCCCCTGCACAATGCTCAAGCCACGGAAGCGGTAGTACACATAAGCCAAAGTCATCACAATGACACAGGATGGGAAGATACAGCCGATAGTGGCAATCAGCGCTCCCGGCAGCCCAGCCACCTGAATTCCCACAAAGGTTGCCGCGTTAAGAGCGATAGGGCCGGGAGTCATTTCAGCAATGGCCATAATGTCGGCAAACCCCGTCATTGTCAACCAAGGGTGAATATCCACGACTTGGTCTTGAATTAAAGGCATGGCTGCATACCCGCCGCCGATGCTGAACAGGCCGACTTGAAAGAAACTCCAGAACAGTTCCAGATAGATCATTCCTCGACCTCCTTCTTTTGCAGATACAGCGTATCCAACGCACCAATCACACCGCAGACCAGAATAATCAGGATAATGTTCACGGAGAAAAAGCGAGTCGCCACGAAAGCCGCCAGCATCACAGCGATGGGCAGCAGACGCTTCTTTTTCAGAATGGGCCATGCCATATTGATGACTACATCAAAGATGACTGCCGCCACACCGGCCAGCATACCGGCCATAGCCATGCTCACATACTTGTTGGAGCGAAATGCTTGGTAGAAAGCAGAAATGATGGAAATGATAATCAGCGGCGGCAGTGCTGAACCAACTACGGTAATCAATGCACCGGGGATTCCTGCCACATGGTAACCCACCAGAATAGAGGCATTGATGGCGATAGAGCCGGGGCTGGACTGGGCTATGGCCGTCAGGTCCAACATTTCTTCCTCCTCAATCCAGTGCAGTTCTTTCACAAAGCGCTCCCGCATGAGAGGGATAATGACAAACCCGCCGCCGAATGTACACGCGCTGAGTTTAAAGGTAGAAAGGAACAACTGCCAATATTTATTTTTCTTGTCCAATAGAATCTGTCTCCTTTTCAGCGGTACATCTGCACCGCACGGGCCATTTCACGCATTCGGGGTTCAGCGTAGGCAAAAAACTTTTGCAGTGCCTTGCAATAGTAACTGCGTTGGGCTTTGTCTGCTGTATTACGGTCACGCTTGCAGCCGCCGTGACATAGGTTTACCCATCTGCATTGCTGACATTCTGCGGGGACATTCCGGCCATCCTTTATAAAGATGCGCATTTTCTCCCCCAAAAGCAACGATTGTAAAGAGTCATTTTGAATCGTTCCGAGTTTGTACTCGTCCAAACAGTAAAAATCGCACGGGTAAACAGCGCCACTGCCCTCCACAACCATGTAAGAACCGCACGCGCCGGTGGTGGAGCAAGTTCCCGTCGGTGCGCCCATGAGCAGCTGTATATAATCTTCAAACAGGCGAACACTGACATAGACACCTGTTTTCCAGTCACGATACCATGCGTCAAACAGGGCGCACAAAAATTGCGCGTACAGTTCCGGCGAAAGAGAGTAATTTTCGATTCCTCGCTGCGCGCCCAAGGGGTCTAAGCAAGGGATGAATTGGAGATAGCGCACACCCGTTGCTTTCATAGACTTATACACACGTTCCGCCTTTTTAGCCAGACGCTTGGTGACAACACATAAAAGGTTGCACTCGATATGATACTGCTCCAGCAGTTTGATCATCTGCATGACCCTTGTCCATGTTCCGTCGCCGGAAACATCTGGGCGCAAAGCATCATGTACATCTGGAGTACCGTCTAAGCTGATACCAACAAGGAAGTTTTCTTCGCGGAAAAATTTCGCCCATTCTTCGGCAACAGCAAGGCCGTTTGTCTGGATGGCATACTGCACCGTTACACACTTTTGGTTGTACTTTCGCACTGTCTGCGTAAAGAACAGAAAGAAATCCAGCCCTGCTAAGGTTGGTTCTCCGCCCTGAAAAGCAAACGAAACAAAGCCGCCTTGGTCAAGTTCCTCAAAACAGCGTCGTATCAATGTCTCGGCTGTCTGCAAGGTCATCATGCAATCTTCGGAAGTGCTACGGTTTTGCTGCTCATCCCGATAAAAGCAATAGTGGCAGCGCATATTGCAAAATCCGGCTGCGGGTTTTATCAGAAATTGAAGCTGCTTCATAACACCTCGGTGTTCTGCAATACGGTCAGGGGCGTTTTGCCCACAAACAAGGTATGACCGTCTGTGTACTGTTCTTCACGGTTCTTTAAGGCGTTAATCAGCAGGGCACGCAGTTCAGCTACACGCTCCGGGTTTTCGTCCAGTGCATTTTTTGTTTCGTGCGGGTCATCGCGCAGGTTGAAGTACAGTTCCCGTCCAGTCTGGGAGTACCAGATGTATTTATCCTCTTTTGTCAGGATAAAGTGCATGGAATCTTCACCCAGCGTGTGTTCCCCATGCAGGTATTCGCGGTCTAGCGGGTGCAACAGGCTGGTGCCGTCCACCGTTTCGGGAATCGGGGCTCCTGCCAGTTCCAACAGCGTGGGCATAACATCCCGCAGTTCAGCCAAGTCCGTGCGAACCGTGCCGCGCTTTCCGATGTAACGCTCCGGCCCGGAGATAAACAGTGGTACATGGATACTGCCTTGGAATGGTTTTGCTTTCTGGAACATCAAATGGTCGCCCAGCATTTCACCGTGATCGGAGACAAACAAAATCACGGTGTTATCCATAATCTGTTCTTCCACCAGCGCGGAAATCAAGCGTCCGATTTGATGATCCATATGGGTGATGGCAGCATAATAGCCCGCCCGCAGCTGCTGAATATAGCTTTCATCCGAGGGTGCAGTCTGGGCATGGTAACTGTGACCGTCGCGCTCCCAGCGGACGCAGTCGTTCCAGTCGCCGCGCCAAGGTTCGGCTAGCGGCTTATCTTTGTACAAATTCAAATAATATTCCGGGGCGTCCAGCGGCGGATGCGGCCGCACGAAGCTGGCCATCAAGAAAAAAGGTTTAGAACGGTCACGGCGGCGCAGAAAATCCCGGCACTCGCTGGCGACCCAGTTGGTGGGATGGTACTTTTCTTCGTAAATCCACGGACGAACCACCCAACTGTTGCAGTCCAAGCCAGTATCTACGGGGTCTGCATCCACACCAAGCTGCTGCTTGAGCCACCAATAATAATCATCGGCCACACGCTGGTCTTCATAACTGGGCGTACTGGGGCGGCGGTAGGCATGGAGATAGCCATCATGCAGCCGTACATCGTTGAATCCCAAATTATTGCGCAGCGGGTGAACGTGCATTTTACCGACGCACTGCGTATAATAGCCCGCCTTGCTCAGTTCCCCAGCCAGCGTGTGGGTATAGTTCCACGGCACTAAATCCTCATACCCGACGCGACCAGTGTGTTCCTGTGACATACCTGTGTAAAGAGAGGCACGTGCGGGAACACAGGTCGGACAGGCAGAATAGGCGTTTTCATAGCGCACGCCCTCTGCGGCCAGTGCATCGAGAAACGGTGTTTTTACATCCGGGTGTCCGGCAATACCAAGGCAATCGCCGCGCATCTGGTCTGCCATAAGCAGGATAATATTAGGATGTTTATCCATAACAAACCTCATATCAATGTTTTTGCAGTCAAAGGCGTGCCGCACAGTACGGCACGCCTTTTTCCTGCTTTACAGATTATACCATTTGATCTCGTTTGCGTCCATGTGCAGGGTAAAGCTGCTTCCATCGCCGGTGTAGACGGTGGTGTCCTGCGGCTCATAGGTGTTGTTTACCACACAATATTTGCCGTTCTTAACGTAGGCGTGCACCTCGACATTGTAGTTCGTGCTGAACCATTTGTGCAGGTCGGCTTCATCGTGGGCAGCCCACAGGATGGCGCGGTACAGCACGCGGTTGTTCACAAAGCTGTACGGCAGACCGCTGATATACACACCGCGCCCCTTGCCGTACTCATGCGCAGCCATCTGGACTTCCTTGTCACGCTGAATGAGAATTTCTGTGCCTTCCCATGCAAAGATGTTCTTCTTGCCCTCGCCAAAGTCCACATCATGGTCGGGGCAGTCGGCCAGAATAAAGTGGTCGCGGTGCTCGTCCCAGTTGTACTTGTCGTAGTTTAGGGTGAAGCCCGTTTCCTTCTCCACGCCAAGCGGCGCGGACAGTTGCAAATAGCGCCCCTGATACTGGTGGCCGCCCGGTTCGCCGACGCCGATCAAGCCGCCGCCACGATGGACAAAGCCCTTGACAGCAGAGGAAATTTCCGGGTCCTCCCAGACCTTGCCGCCGGTGTGGGCAGTGTCGCCGTCGCCGACGTTGATAAGGACGTCAATGCCGTCCAGCACCTTCGGGTCGGCCTTGATGTCGTCAAAACTGATAAACTTCACATCGAACGGTGCGCCGGACAACGCTTCGATCACGCCCGCATAGCTGTAATTCTGCTTCTGGTACAGCGCATGGTGGACCATGTGGCAGCCCCACGCGCGCTGCTGCCCCCAGCTGTTCAGCACAGCCACGGTCTTGACGCAGTAGGGCGTCGTGCCCTTGATGTTCTCATACAACTCACGGAACTCGTCGCAGACGCTCTCGACATAGTCGAGGAACTCCGGGAACTCGCAGGCCAGCTTCAGGTAGCCGCCGTAGCCGATGCGGTCAATGGGCTTGCGCAGGATGGCGCGGCGGGCGGTGACCCAGTTCTCCTTGGCCTCGCGCACAGGGTCGCCGCCCTCGTGGAAGGTATCGGGGAAGAAGTAGGGCAGGAAGCGTCCCTCGGTGTACTTGACGCCGGGGATGTCGGAAATCAGGCGCAGGGTGCTGCCGTTGCCGACGCTGCCGACGATGGCATCGACGCCGGATTTCTGAAATTCCGGCATGAACGGCTCACAGCCGATCCAATGGTCGCCCAAGAACATCATGGCTTCCTTGCCGTATTCGTGGACGATGTCGGTCATTTCTTTCATCAGACCGGCCACCTCACGGCGCTGGAACGCCTGAAAGTCCTTGTACTCCTTGGTGGGCACGCGGTACTGGTTGTTGTAGTAGCCCTGATCAATGATAAACTCCGGGCGGAATTTGTAGCCGACTTCCTTCTCAAACTGCTCCAAAATATAGGGAGAAACGGACGCCGAGTAGCCGTACCAGTCAACATACTTCTCGCGGCGCAGCTCGTCAAACACCAGCGTGAACAGGTGGAAGAAGGTCGTAAAGCGCACAACGTTGACATAGGGGTGGCTTTCCAGATACTCGCGCAGACGGCGCAGGGTGTAGGCGTGGGTCTTGGGCTGGCGCACATCGAACGGGATCTGGTGTTCGACATCCTTCCAGTCATTGATGACCGAGTTGTACATGTGGACGGGGTCCCAGATCAGGTACGCCAAAAAGCTGACCGTGTACTCGTGGTAGGCGGCGGGGGTGTCGATGACAACGCTTTCGCTGGCGGCATCATAGTGCCAGTCGGCGGTGGGGACAGGCTCGCCCGTCGTGCGGTCCATGACCTCCCACCAGCGGGCAATATCGTCATGGTCGTTGACCTTCATCAGCTCGCGGCTGATGCCCGTCATCAGGGGGATGGTCAGCGCACCGCCTTCAGCGGTGTAGAACGGCGTCATAATGTAGCACTGCTGGGTTTCGTCGGGGTTGGCCTTTGCCCACGCGTTGTCCTTACGGGTAGTGTAATAGGTGGCGTAAATCTTTGCGCCGGTGTCTTTTAGCTCCTGCGGGAACTCAGTGCCATCGCAGTCGCGGATGGCATCCGCGCCCCAGCGCTTGAGCAGGTCGAGGGTTTCAGGGACGGCGTCCATATCGGTGGGGATCGTTACACGGCCCATTTTTCTTACATCATTCATATAAGGATTCTCCTTGAAACGTAATATTTTGAATGGAGGAAAGTTAAATCAGCCCTTAACGCCGCCACTGGTAGCACCGACAATAATCTTTTCAGACAGGAAAAGATACAGCAGGAAAGTAGGCAGGAACACAATGATAACTGCAGCAAACATAGCACCGTACTGGCCGGAATATTTCATTGCGTTGACAATCTGCAACAAACCGACACCAACAGGGGTCATAGAATCGCTGGTAGTGAAAATCAACGCCATGAAGAACTCGTTCCACACAGACATGAAGTTGAAAATCGTAACCGTAATAATGGCGGGCTGAACCAGCGGCAGCATAATCTGCCAGAATGTCCGAGAATGGCTGCATCCGTCAATGTAGGCTGCCTCCTCATAAGACCGGGACAGCGAGGAGAAGAAATCCAACAGATAAATCGTGGTGTATGGTACGCGCAGCATAATGTACAGCACAACCAACAGCACACGACCCTTGATGCCCCACTGCACAGCCAAAGAGTACAGCGGCATGATGATCATAATGGTGGGAACACTCATGGCAATGACCAAGCCGATACGGATGGCCTTACCGCCGACAAACTTCCAGCGAGAAAGCACATAAGCACCGGGCGCGGAAATAAGCAATACGCCCACACAGGAAACAATGGCATAAACCAAGCTGTTGAAGAAATACAGCGATACATTTTGGGTGTTCCAAGCTGTGACGTAGTTATCCCACTTCAGACCATTGGAAAAGTCCATAACACGGCCCGTCAGAATTTCCTTTGTTGAGGAAAGGCTGGCGCAGACGATCCAGAACAGGATGGCAGCCGTAAGCGCGACCCACGCGCAAACAATGATATAACCGGGCAGAAGCCGAAGCTCTTTCTTCCAGTTGATTCTATCGTGATATTTTCCCATAACTGCTCTCCTACCTTAATACTCCAGATCCGAGTCTTTCAAGATCAGGTTGGTGATAACGTACACAGCAATGATAATCAAAGTCAGCACAACGCCAACCGCTGCGCCTGCACCAGCATCGCGCTCGACAACGCCCTTGCCTCCAAACACCGTATCGTACAGGTACACAACGGGCACAATAGTGGCCGTTTCCGTGTTGATGGGGGAGAACATCTTCGTCCACAGGAAGAATGTGGTAGCATTGATGCTCCAGAAAGTAACACAGGTGCGGATGACGCCTTTCAGCAGGGGCAGCGTAATCTGGAAAAAGCGGTCAAAGATATTCGCGCCGTCGATGGTGGCAGCTTCGTACAAGTCCTGCGGGATACCTTCGATACCGCTGATGAAAATCAGCATATAGTAACCAACGCTGCCAAAGATGAAAGCAATCATCATAGCCCAGAAAATCAGGTCTGTACCCAGCCAGCGGACATTCTCACCGCCGAATGCTTTGACAATCTGGTTCAGCAGACCATAATCATAGTTGAACACATACTGAATCCACATGGTGGCCAGTGCTACGGCGCTGATGATATTGGGCATATAAATGGCGGCCTTGAAGAATTTTGCGCCGCGGATGCCGCTGGTCAGGATAACAGCCATCAGCATAGCTAGGCACATAGTAATGATGCCGCCAACCAGCCAGATCATCAGCATGTTTTTCATGGAGCTGATGAAGCCCGCGTTGCGCATGATCTTGAAATAGTTTTGCAACCCGTAGAAGCTCCATGCACTGGTAGGCGCGGTAAGGCTGTCCACCTTGAAAAAGCTCATAATAACTGTCCGAACGATCGGATAGACATACATGAACAGCAGGCAAAGAACGGTGGGCAAAATAAAGAGGAAAATCATCGTTTTGTTCTTTTTCATACTGGTAATACCTCAAAAATGAAATGTCATAAGCAAAGGCGGCACCCATTCAGGTGCCGCCTCCGTTCAGATTGAGGGAATCCTGAATAAATCTATGGTAGCCGCACCGCTTAGCGGCGTACTGAGATTTATTATAGGATTAGCCGCACAGGGTATCCAGGTAAGCGCAGTAGTCAGCGCCAGTTGCGTATTTGCCTTCGAACAGCTCAACCATGGAGCTCTTGATGGTGGACCAGCTGTCCAGCGTGTTCAGAGCGCCGCACCAGCTCATCGGGGTGGTGGTGTTCTTCAGAGCTTCAACGGAACCTTCCAGGACGGACTCCTTCAGTCGGGTATCTGCGGGGATCTGGGCGCAATCATCAGCCAGCTGCTGGCCATAGGTGCCAGTAACAACGGTCATAATGAAGTCGAAAGCAGCCTGAGCGTTCTCAGTGTAGGAAGAGATTGCCAGAGAGTTTGCACCGGCGTAAGCGGAAGCATCAACATTGCCCTCGACTTCGGGGTAGTTGAAGAAGCCCCAGTTCACAGGCTCGCCAACAGCAGCGTCAACCTCGGAGGTAACGTAGTTGGCGCAGACGATCATAGCAGCAGTGCCAAGGCCAACCTTGGTCTGGCTTGCGGGGTAAGCATCGGGAGCGCCCTCGGCCAGATAGCCAGCGTTCACCAGGTCGATGGTCTCCTGTGCAGCAGCAACAGCAGCCTCATTGTCAGCCCAGCCGCCTTTCTCGCCCAGTTCCTTGATGGCATCTTCGCCCAGGTGACGAACCAGGTGGTTGTAGAAGTTGAAGTTTGCGTAAGCGCCGTCCAGGGCCAGAGGCTCATAGCCGTTGTCCTTCAGGGTCTGGCAGACATCCAGGAACTCGTCCCAGGTCTTGGGGGTCTCGGTGATGCCGCTGGCCTCGAAAGCGTCCTTGTTATAGAATACGCCACCAATCTGGGGTTGCTCAACGATGGAGTTCAGGTAGCCAGCCCATGCCTTGGACTGCTCATTAAAGCAGGCGTAGCTGAAGTCATCGTAACCGGCAGCAGCAGCCATTTCGGTCAAGTCGTAGGTGTAGGGAGCGTAGGCATTGCCGATACGGTTGTAGTCATCCTCGAAGATGTCCAGCTTCTCGCCGGACTCCAGAGCAGCGGACAACAGGGTGTTGACATCGCGGCCCTTCCACTCGATGTTGACATGTGCGCCGGTCTCTTTCTCAAAAGCATCGGCAGCAGCCTGGATGACATTGGCCTGTGCTTCGCCAGCGGTCCACATAGACCACATGGTCAACTCAACGCCCTCATACTTCTTGCCATCGGTAGCCGTAGACTCGGCAGCCGTGGATTCGGCGGGAGCAGCAGAGGTGGCCTCCGAGCTCTGAGCGCTGCCACCACAAGCAGCCAGAGATGCTGCCATAGCAGAAGCCATCAAAAGTGCAACGATCTTTTTCATTTGTGTTTTCCTCCTAAGTGTAAATTCTGTGTCGGGATTACATCCCTTTCGCGGTGATTTAAGTGTAGTGCTTTTCCAGTTTTTTAGCAATTATTATCTTGCCTACCAGTTTTACAATCTTGCTATTTCGTCTCTTTTCGGCACATCGCTGGATTTTTGTAGGCATTCATTGTGCACTTTTACCATTTGCTATTTTTCGCAAAAGTTAGTTGTTGACAAAAATGCCAAATACCGTCTTGCGCTTTTCAGTCTTGTGCAATATAATGACAATATACTACAGAATAGGAAGTGTGACCCCATGAGCCATATCAACTACTCCTTCAATCAGGATGATGATTCCCTGCCCCGCGATAAGATGAAATTACGCAATATTGCCTCCACAAGGTATAGCGGGGATTGGCCCTCCATTCCACATTCTCACAGTTATGCTGAGTTATTTTATATTGTAGATGGCGCGGGACAGTTTCAAATCAACGATAGATTATTCCCGGTTCGGGCTCATCAGCTTGTTGTTGTAAACCCCAATGTTATTCACACAGAGGTCAGCTTGGAATCCCACCCGCTGGAATATATTGTGTTGGGTATCGAGGGGTTAGAATTTACGATTTCCGATACCTCCGAGGGCAGCTTTTGCGTTTATACGTTTGACGGGAACAACGATGTACTGCCCTGCATGAGAAAGATTCTTACGGAAATGCAGAATCGGGAATCCAATTTTCAGATACTTTGTCAGGCTTATATGGATATTATCGTGGTACAGCTTATGCGAAATGCCAGTGTATCCGCTGTTCCAATTCATTCCCGGCTACCTGCTAACCGCCAGTGTGCAACTGTAAAGCGCTATATCGACCACCATTATAAAGAAAATCTTACGCTGGATGAGCTTGCCGAAAAGGTTAGTATCAGCAAATATCACATGGCACACGCTTTTAAGCGCGAATATGGTGTCTCTCCTATCAACTATATCATTGACTGCCGCATCCGGGAGGGAAAGCGGTTATTGGCCGAAACCGACCTTGCACCATCTCAGATTGCCAGCATTCTCGGCTTTTCTTCGTCCAGCTACTTTTGCAAGACATTTAGCAACATAGAGGGAACATCCCCGACAGAATATCGTAAAGCAAACCAAGTGAAATTTTGATGTCCACTTCCTATAAGCGAAACGATCTCGCAAACTAAAAGTCGGCATATAATAGCACACTTTGGCGATTTTTGTCAAATGATTCCGTCATGGATAGCGTGATTCAAGATCGTTCTCAACAAGAGCCTGCCGCACTTCGTATGTATTGGCTATGTCAGCAGCAAATATTTCTGCTGCTGTTCGGCAAGAAAGTACAATTCCAAATTTCCAAAACAAATAGCAGCCCGCGCAATGATATGCCCCCTATATAGCGAACAGTGAAATAAAGCACTGAAAACTATATAGGGGGCATATCATGCTGAAGGCTTCTTTTCACTTATTCTGCTGTGTGAAATGCTCTGCATGAACTCCTATACTCAGGAAGCAGGTCGAGGTAAGGCTGCCAACGTCTGCGAATCTCTGCAATCTCGTCATCATCTGCATCAGGATAAAAGTGTTCTCTCTTAGCTTCTTGAAAAACATCCGTTGCAACTTCGTTGAATAGTTCAGCACACAATTCATCCGCAGAAGTAATGATTTGGTCCTCCTCAATGGTGTTTTCTGTTGGGTCGATATGCAGCAGCAGATACCCCAGCTTTTCAGACCAGACAAAATCCAAGAATTTGCTTGCGTGAATATAATCCTTGAAAACGCCGTACACGTGCTCGATTTCTTTTCTTTCGACTTCACTGTAAATCAATGCCGTTTTCCTCCTCATTTTCTTGTGCTTCGCGGAGAATTTCATCGCAGAGATAAGCATAGTCCGGCAGCTTTTCGATTACAGGCTTCCAAGCGGCCCGCACTCGTGCAGCTTCGTCCTTATCCATATTTGTAAAGTTGTGGTTGCGCTTTGTCTGCAACAACACGGTGATGGCCATATCATCCAGCAGTCGGTGGCAAAGCTGCGGTGCAGTATGTAAATCCTCACAGCTTTCAGATTGATGCGTTTTCTCATTGATGGTAAGAAAGACATAGCCGACTTTATCTGACCAGAGGAGGTCAATACTGTCCTCATTTTCTAAGTAGTCCGCAAACGCGCTTTCTACACGCCGCATTTCAAGCGTTCTTTTCATTTTGAATGACATAGAGAAGTTCCTTTCAGGCAATTTTTATCGTTATGCTGGGTGCGCTGTCTCTATTATACACGCTTGCGCATCCTATAATCTGGACTGCAACCATATTTTTGACATTTTGTGAAAAAGTGTTCGCCATCATTGCGGAGTAACTGCATCCAGTGGGTTCACGCGCACGCCGTTTTGCATTACCTCAAAATGTAGGTGGAAACCGGTGCTGTCGCCGGTGTTGCCAACATAGCCAATTACTTGCCCCGCCGTGACGGTTTCACCCGCTGAAACAGCAGCGGCAGTCATGTGGGCATACCGCGTAGACAGGCCCGCGCCGTTATCCAACAGAACTTGGTTGCCATAGCTATTGTTCCAGCCGGAGATAATGACCGTGCCGCTGTGGGCGGCGAGAATCGGCGTCCCCTCCGGCGCGGGAATGTCCGTACCGCGATGCCCGGAATTACCGTAAGCGTCGTCGTCACCAAAATTGCAGGAAATATAGGTGTGGCCGGGCAGCGGCCAGCATAACTCGCCATCCTCGATGATGCCGATGCCGCCGCAGAGGGCAAGCAGCGTAGGGCGCATTTCATCGGAGAGAAGTTCGTGCAATATATCGTTTTGGTCTTGGGTGAAATTGTACAACTCGGCCAGTTCATCCACAGTTTTGCTGCTGACGGTGATGTGCAAAATATAGTCGGTCTGCTGCTCCGGGTCGGGGTCGTCCTCGGTGGGTTCGGGAGTGGTGTCTACTTCTTCGACCTCGTAGGTGATCTCGTGCATAGCCCAAAAGGTGTCTTGGATGCGCTGCTTTTGGGCGGCATTGATAACGACAACGTCGCTATCGGAGTTGAGGTTGGTATGTACCGCAAAGATTGCCAGCACCTCCGGCCAGTAGCTTGCCCATGTGTGACCGTCCTCGTAGTCGTAGGTGATGGTGGTTTCGCTGCACTCCGGGTGGGCGGATACGATGTCATTGATGGCCGCGCCGAAGTCGGCATTGGTGTCGGCTACGATTTCGGCAATAGGGATGCTGTTGGGATCGCCGGATTCATCGGCAAACAAGATGCCCATCGGTGAGCCGATTACCGCCGCAGCCGCGCCTATGACCATCGCCAGCACCAACACCACGCAGCCCGCGCCCAGCAGGGCCAGCAGCGATTGCGCGGCGCGCCGCACAGTTTGGGAGAGCAGGGCTTTGATTTTGGCTGCGATATAATGAACGCCACGGCTGATTGCTTCAACCGTGGCTTGTTTATTGCTGATTGTGGGCAGTTTGGGTGCGTGGGTAACGATGGGAGCGGTATTGCCTGCCGCTGTGGCAGTCGTCTGCTTTTGCAGATAGCGGCGCACAGCCTCGCGGGTCAGGTGCTGCCGCTTTAAGTGCTGCTGCATTTGGGCTTGGTAAGGCGACGGTGCCGGTGTGGCCGATGGCGGCACAGGGGCTTGCGGTGCTGGTGATTTGGCTGCGGTGGCCTTTTGCCGGAAACGCTGCTTTTTGAACATTTCCCTGCGCTCGGTCTGCGTGGGAACAGTGACTTTCTCTTTTTCAGTCGGCTTTGATGCAGATTGGGCGCTGCCCTGCAAGGTGAGATTGTTCCGCTTCTCCTGCATTGCACGAAACTTGCGGTAGCTCATGCGGGCGGTGCTTTTGGCGGTGTTGCCTGTACGGGCAGCCACATCGGAAATGCCCTGCTGCACCTCGGTTTGTGCGTATTCTTCGGGGGATTCCTGCCGCTGCTCGGCGGTGCGTTCACCTTGCGCCTTGGCCCGCATAAGTGTTTTGCGCACAAGCTGCTTGCGCTTTGCCTTAATTCCGGGCATCGTCAATTACCACATCATCCAACTGGCGCGTATATTCCGGGTAGCGCAGTTTTACGGCTTCGTACATATACGGCGCAAAGGAGCAGTCGAACAGGTCATACGGTGTACAGGATTTGTCATCGTATCCATTCCAAAGATTATAGGCAAACCGTGTCAGCTTGGTTGTGCCGTTGGTCTGCCATCCTGCGGCCAGCGATTCCGGCTTGATTTCGTCCTTTTCAAAATTGAAACAAGCGTCAATGTTATTCCGAAGTGCGGGTACTGCTGTCAAGATGTAAATCAGTGCGCGGTGGTAGCTGTCCATTGCCTTGCAGCGGTTGAGGTGGGTTAAGTATGCCCTACGGTGGGCAGGGGTCATAAACTTAGGTTCGGTCATGGTGGTGTCCTCCTGCTTTCTTTATATATGAGGTTATATTTTTGAGATTCTAAGGCGGGCGACACCCCGCCTTTTGTTTGTGTAAAATCATGCTCTTAGCGTTCTCCGTGGTCGATGGGTTTGATTTTCAGCTTATTGCCATCGCGCTGGAATTGCTCGTACTGTTCAGGAGTGCATTTCATCGGCAACAGGCCGTGCGGCGTGGGGAGAAAGACAACAGGGTTATGATACAGCCTTTCATATAAGAAAACCTGTCTATCAGTCAAACTGATAAAGTCTTCTCCGCCATTGCCGCAGACCACAAAAGAACCTGCAAGAAAATCTGTATGTCTGTAAAGCCGGTTAGGCGGCAAACCGTCAATCTTCCCGGAGTCGTTGCAGATAACGCAAACGCTATCTCTCCACGGACGGCAACATTCAATATGCCGTATCCCACAAGCGCCTTTGCCGCCACAAAGCGGAGAAAGTAGTGGATTGCAGCTTCGGGGCGTTTTAACTCGTGAAAATTCATTGTGTTTTTGCATAGCGATATAGCAAAGAACAGCACGACCAGTGCATAGCCAATGCCAACCATACCATTGTGCAGTGTCTGCATCACGCTCCACACTGCGCCGCCCTTAAAAGTTTGGGGGCCGGTTGTCACCAGCCCCCATAACTCGCCCAGCTTTCCATTCCATGTGCTGAACGCATTGTTCAGATTCTCAACAATCCAGTTTTGATTCAAGTTTTCACCCACTTTCAGATAAAAGAAAACAGCCGACAGAAAGTCTGCCAGCTGCATAGCTTAATTAAAAAAATTGTTTGTTATTAGGGTGTCCATTGTAGAAGCAACTGCATCACACACTTCATCAAAGCTGATGGTTGAAGCGTAGTCGAAATCTTTTCGGTAATTATCCCATTGCCTACGCATAATCTCGCTGTTTCGCACCGTTTCCACAATTGCTCTATAATCTTGCAAAATCGAATCAGAGCCTCGCTTACTGGCTGTAGCCATCAGTGCCGCCCCTAAAGCGGGAAAGTCTATATTTTCTGCTTGCAGTTTGGTAAGGATATAGACATCATAATAATCTCTTGGCCGGGTATTCTGGTCACTGCGAGATATTACAGTCTCCAGCTTTTCCGCCAGAATGGTGGCCAAATTGTATGCCATAACTTGAATATGACGATCTTCCAGCATCAACTTGTAGTCATATTGAATTTCGCGTGGTGTGATTTTATCGCCAGTAGTAATGTCCAGCTTTAAGGGAACTGCCATAGGCGGAAAATCGGCTGTCAAAGCTACGCGGTATCCAGTATATTCATCACCCTCCCGGATTTCACCAATGCTTTTGAATGTAAATGTGATGTCATCGTCAACAGGAACGGTGAGAATCTTCTCTATCATTTTTTGGACGGTATCCTGCGTAACTGGATAACCCTTTATGGTAGCATCCATATCCATTGTCGCTCTGGAGTTCAGCCCCACCATAGAGGAAATTAAAAAGCCACCTTTGATAATGTAATTATCCCGATACGGGGATAATGATACCCGTTCCAAGAATCGTTCCAGCATATAATTTTGCAGAACAAGCTGTGCGGAAATCTGGTTTTCTTTCGCCAGTTTTTTCATAATCGCTTTCAGCTGCATAGCGTTTTTCATAATAGTACCTCCAAATAAGGACGCAGCCGCTTTTCTACGCGTAGTTGATGAGCATATTCCGAAAGCAAAGGAATGTTCTTGTCTTTACGGCCAGCGTACCGTTTGAATGCATCTGTAATGATCTGAATATCCGTGTGGCTGATGGGCTTTAGAATTTCACATAGGGTTTTTTCTGCATTGTAGGCCCAGACTGTATTTCCGGCAGGGGTGTCAACCAGCGCGATTCCAAGACTGTAATAAGGCTCTTTCTTGCAAGAGCATAAAATCCCCGCTGCTTTTGGACTGGATGTATTATATCCATAGGGAAATGCCATGTGAAACTTGTGTGGTGTCCTGTCAGTCAAATCATGCAGAAACAGTGCGGTATCCAATGCAAATACACCACGCTTATATCGTTCTTGAATGGATACAAATTCATCCTCCCAAACTTCCGGCAGGGTATATACCCCACGGGAGACCTGATCTAATCGGCCTGTATCGGCCAAATATTTCAAACTTCCGCGTGATATTCCGGCAGAAGAAATCATAGCAGCAGTTACGATGCCATTATTTTGGGAAGCCAACTCTATAATCTTCGTTGTAGAATCCATAGCACACACCTTCTCTTGAATTGACTTTTATGCTAAACATTATACGCTTATTTAGCATAAAAGTCAACGAGACGGCATCGCTTACAGAATCATATCCAAAATGTCCTTTGCAAAGTAAATGACCACGCCGCCGAAGAACGTCATAAAGCCTTGTGCCCGCTGGCTGGCATCGTGGCCTTTGAGGGCAAGGCCGATTTGCACGATGCCGAACCCCAGCAGGATCGCACCAATGGCTTTGATAGCGCTGAACACAAAGTCGCTCAGATTGTTGATGGTCGCCAGCGGGTCATCTGCAAACGCAGGCATGGCCATGCGCGTGGCTGTCGGTGCTGAAGCGTACATTCTCGGTCAAAATGTAATTTTCTTTGGGGTCTTTGGTATTGCGGTACTTGATGTTTAGTCTGTGGGCGCTGCCCCACTTGGCCGTACCATGTTCCGCGCCGGGGTGGCGGTCTGCTTGGTCGAGCATATAGCAGTAGACGGCCAACGGATAAAACACCAGCACCGCCAGCAGAAATTTTGGAGTGCTTGCGCACCAGCGCAGCATGGATGGGGTGTGCAGAATTTCGGACAACACGGCGGTGATTTCTGCCAGCCCCTGCGCCTGTTCAGTTGCCTGTGCCAGCGCTGCGGCAGCAAACAGCAGCGGTATCAGCAACAGCCCGTACAGAATAATTTCTGTGCGACGGTCCTTATTCGGGCGCATGATGTTTAGCGGGCCTCGTCCCGCTGCGGTGCGCTCTGGCCGCGCTGCAGGCCAAGTGCCTTTTCCACAGTGTCTCCAATAGTCACAGACAGTTCCCGAATTTCTTCCAGTGTTTTGCGTTCCTCACCGGGTGGAATGTGGGTGTCCATCCCGTCCAGTGTAGCGGCAGCGGTATCGGGCATCGGCAGGGAAAACCGCCCGCAAAACTCCACCGAAACGGCCATTGCTGTTTTTCGCAGATAAGGCGCTTGGGAGATACCCGGCGTGTGCTGCTCTGCGGTTGCAATGACGATTTCGGCGGGCAGTCGTGCCAGCACTTCACGCTGCGGCATGGCCGTTGGGAACACAATCGCGTGTTGCTCGGCATCGTACCCGACAACGCCCTCGTTTTGAAATATGATGTTGACCGGGGAAAGGCGCTCCAGTTCCTTGATGGCCTTGTCCATCTGCTCCGGCTTAATTTCAGGAATCGGATACGGCTTATTGCCGTAGGTCATGGACACATCGAAAATTGAGCCGACATTATAATAACCATTGACGCGCACAAGCTGCGGGATGCCTTTTGCCCCTTTGTTTACGCGCCGCCCGAATTTATCCCAATCTTTGGCGGTCAATACGGCCCGCGCTTGCGGCAGGGTTTGCAGCACAAGTGCTGCATTGCCGGATGTGATATGACTACCAAGCCGCCCCCTGCCGTACAGATAGTCGGCAAGGCGCTGGCCATCCTGCACAACTTCCTGCAATACGGATTTTTGCGCCGCAATGGTTTCTTTAAGTTCGGCTTGCTTTTTGGCTTTCCACTCCTCGATGGGCAATTGCTGTTCGTACATTTATCGCTCCTCCTTCGCAGTAATATCCTGCACTTTTTCCTGTGCCTGTGCTGCTGTACGGGCGGCTTTTTTCAGTGCCATAATGGTTGCCCGCACAGATGGCCGGGGGTCAATATCCAAAGGATTCTTCCCGCGCGTCAGCAAGCTGTCGCCGGATTGACGGCGGGTTGGGTCTTTTTTTCGGTCTGCCGTAGTGACCTTGGGAATGGCATACCCAAGCTGCTCATAGATACGGTTCAGTTTAGCGACATCTTCGGCTTTGAACATGACATCTACTTTTTCGTTCTGTGCCTTATCTTTCACAACAGCAAACAGAACGCCGTACTGCTTGGCCAATTCCTTAAACTGTCCCACGTCTTTGCTTTGCAGGGCAATAATTTTCAATTCTTTGCCCTCCCGCAGCAGACGGTCAAGGCTGGTTTTGCCTTTCACTTTAGGATTTTCCTTGGCGTAGGCCAGCGATAAGGCCAGTGCATTTTTAATACCCAGCGCAGACAGCTTAATGGCTACTTCGGTAACCTGTAAGGCTTCCCGCACCATCTGATCGGCTGCTTCGCCTCCGTTGTTCATCTTGTTTCACCTCATTTCGTTCTTCCTGTGCGGCAAGTTCTGCTTGCCGTAGTTTTTCCTGCACCTCGGCAGCATCTGTTTCGATGTCGGAACAGATGTAAACCTCATGGCGCAGGGCTTTCATAATCGGTTTCCAGCTTGGAAAAATCCTTATACACATCCGCCAGCGGCGCGGGA
>OBAQ01000643.1_pt1 | contig 30238 bp, 19 predicted proteins | sample 1517821 | NCBI WGS metagenome assembly OBAQ01 (sample SAMN04571705, study PRJEB22368) | human gut metagenome | biome: human gut; material: stool | host: Homo sapiens | place: Luxembourg | collected 2012-09-27
TTTGTTGCTCAGGCACTTATAAATAATGTTAAACTATAGTGTTGCGGAATTAAGGTGAAATAAACGACATCATACCCAACACAAAAGAAAAAGACGATAGAAAAAAACTCCTTGTTGTTGAAGACAACGACGAGTTCCGCAATTACTTAACCGAGCAACTTAGTGAATGCTATCGTGTCATTGATGCTTCGAATGGAGAAGAAGCTGAAAAATTGATACTATCGGAATATCCGGATTTAATCATCTCCGATTTGATGATGCCCAAAATGGACGGGATCGAATTGTGTCAACGCGTTAAATCCAATATACAAACTTCTCACACTCCTTTCATCCTACTAACGGCCCGTACTTCGGACGAATCAAAAATGGAAGGTTATGAGGCCGGTGCTGATTCTTATATTTCCAAGCCATTCAGTTTCGAGCTATTGTGTATACGAATAAAAAAACTAATTGAGCAACAGGAAAACAGGAAAATGTTATTCCATAAAACTATCGAAATAACTCCTAGCAGCATAACTACCACATCTCTTGATGAGGAATTGGTAAGAAAAGCTCTACACTTCGTAGAAGAGAACATCGACAATCCGGAATATTCGATTGAAGATTTAAGTAAGGACCTGGGACTGAGTAAGACTCACTTGAACCGGAAGTTGCAATCTATTGTCGATTTAACGCCACTCCAATTTATCCGGTCCATCCGTTTAAAAAGGGCGGCGCAATTACTAACCAACAGTCAATATAACATAAATGAAATCTCTTACATGGTAGGTTTCAACACCTTAAAATATTTTAATTCACACTTTAAAGAGGAATTCCAAATGACACCCAGCCAATACAGGGAAAAGAATAAAGGGTAATTTCCTGTACTGATTATTATTTGATCTATAACTGAATGATGATATAAGAAGCTTCTCGTTTATTTTCACAGAATATATTCAACAAAAATACAATTAAAAGTTGGCTAAAATTGTATCCCTAAAATATTATTTTTTAAAGACAAAGCATTAGACGTTTTTTAAATATTTGTTTAATTAAAATGTAAAGGACAATGAAAAATTATTTTTATTTATTAGTTCTACTTTTAAACTATAGCTGTTCCGAATTTGTAGTTGACAGCCAGTTAGAAAAAGAAGAAGTGAATGAAATTTTAAATGAGGATTCGATTAAGACTCGCGGTATCTATGGCGATTATTGGATTGAAGGAGGAAGCAGTATGACAGGTAAAAGTACTGCAACTTTTTATCTGTGCGCAGCTGATAATTGGTCGTTTAATTCCTCAGCTGACATAGATATATATGTATATGGAAATGTTGAAGTGCAAGGAAATAGGGATGGATTTATTAATTTAAATGCAAGTAATCTAGTAAGTAATGGTTATAGATATTCTTTTGACATAAAAGCTTTGGATGATTGTGGTAATATAACGATTGAAGTTTTAGTAAATGGATGGCAGGAACTTAATTATAATATTAACATTGAGGAACCAATTCCGGCAGAAATTCCGAGCGCTAATATAAAATATTGCAGAACTGATTCAGGGTATTTACTCGTTGAAATCCCTAGGACAAGTCCACAATCAGGTCAGATTAAGATGGAGTGGCAGGATGAACCAATAATTGTCAATGCAGCAGCGTATACATATACAAGAACAGAAGAGATGGGTTATAATTATTTGTATTATTATATTCCTCAATCGGAACAGATTAGTCCAGGTGAACCTGAGTTTGTTCCAGTATATAGGTATATATTTAAGCCGGTTGATAAAAGTCGTCCCATAGATTTTTTTTCCGTAACATTTAGAACAAGACCAATATACAAATGTAGCAGTTCTAAAGTATATTCCTATACAATAAATACACATGTACAAGGACTCACTGACAGTGCATATGGATTTGTTTTACCTGAAGGTGATGCAACCTACGATGGAGATATAATAAAATGGTGATGTTAACAAACATCTCAAGTGCTTCTTACTTAAGAAAAGAAACAAAAATGTAGTGAAAAATATAGTTATAGTCATTATGGAGACAACTTTTCCTTCTTTCTTCCATTAATAAAGTTTTTAAGTTTTTCAACTAGAAAACCCAAAATATTTAATAAATAATTGAAAGTTGGTAAATAAAGTACAAAGAATCGAAGGAAGCAATCTACTTTTATGCCTCCTTTCATTTAACTATTAATATAATACTAGAGTAAACATGAAAACAATTAAATTGATTACTTTTATCATTCTATGCGCCAAAATGTTGCTTCCCTGTATGGCACAATCCTCACTGGTTGATTCCATTCAAGATCGCTTTAAAGATCAATTGATGCTATTTCCGCAAGAGAAACTTTATCTCCATACAGATAAATCTGCTTATATTGCAGGAGATACAATTTGGTTTCGTGCGCATGTGGTCGATGCAGCTACACACATTCCTGCAACTGTGAGTCGATGTGTCTATGTAGAACTTATCAATCAGTTGGATTCGGTTATTCATCGGGTTAGAGTTTGTTTGAGTGACTCTATTTATTGCGGTTATATGCCAATTCCCATATCTGCTCCGCAGAGTAGCTACCATTTATGTGCTTATACTCGTTTTATGGAGAATCTGAATCAGGATTGCCTGTTTGACGTCGAATTGCCAGTGATAAATCCGGTCATTACAGGAAATATATCTGAAACATTGAAGATAAAAGATGAACAGCAGGATGCTACAGCATCATTGTTCGACTTAAATCACCAAAATGATATTCTGTCAGTAGCTTTATCTCCGGTCGTTTTAGCTAAATTATCACGAGGAGAAAAGTTATATTTGGCCATGCATTGCCGTGGAATCGTATTTTATGCTGAAGCCCTCGAAAAAGAACGTGAACGCTATTTATTTGATATCAGTACCTTTCCGGCAGGTGTAGTCCAAACATTATTACTGGATGACCGGTTACATCTTCTAGATCAACATTTATTGTGTACGAATGAAAGAAAAGGTCCGGATATAAAGTTTACAACAGATAAACCAACTTATAGTCGCAGAGAACAGGTAAACGTTGTCATGAAGCTGCTTGATGAGACAGGAAAACCTTTGAAAGGGAATTTTTCCGTATCGGTGACGGATGATGCCAGTGTATGTTTGGATAGTCTCCGCATGATCGCTCCATATTTACTATGGGAATCCGATTTGTCTGCTGACCGGCAGCAGTGGCCACGCTACAATCTCAAGAATTTATTAAACGGTAATTATCAACATCCGGGCGGTCGTTTTGATGTATCTCCTGAAATAAAAGGAATCGCTTATGATTTTTATAGCCGCAAAGCAAAAACAGATGCTGAAGTTTCGATTTTTGGCATAGAATCTCTTTTTAGCGCCAAACAACATACAGACTCTTTGGGTAGATTCTGTTTTACCGGGTTTGATTTTCCCGAAGGCTCTACTTTTCTCATAAGAGCAACAGGCAAGAGAGGTAATAAATCAATCCAGCCGATAGTGGAACCGGAAGTATTCTATCCATTCAAACATTCTGTTGTCAACCATAACGCTAACTCAGCTAAATCTTATGCTTATCGGAATGAAAACCAGGAACGGTTTGATTCCTTGGCCCAGGCAATGAACAGTTATCAGTTGGACGAAGTCATTGTAAAAGCAGATTCAGTAAAGAAGATAGGTAAATCAGTATATCATTCTTTTATGGGAAGGGTAAAAACAGCGGAAGAATTAATGACTCCCCATCCGAGATCGTTGACGGACATGTTGGAAAGATTTCCCGGAGTATATATAAGCGGGGATAGTGTAATGCTGAGTGGGATTAAAAATGAACTGTTTTTCCTGGATGACATCCCTACTACATTTGAAGATGTGAGGAATATAAACATTGATGAAATAGATGAAATAGAAGTCATAAAAGATGCGTCAGCAGCAGTTTTTGGAATGAAAGGAGCAAACGGGGCTATTCTGATCATGACAAAACGGGGAGAAATAACACGCCCCGAACTTGTGAGGAACGTAGTACGTGTATCCCCTTTGGGGTATCAGCGGTTAAAACGTTTTTATCCGGTCTGTTATGATACCGAAGAGAAGCAAAGTTCTGTATCGGAAGATAACCGGTCGACTCTCTATTGGAATCCCTGTGTACCTATAACTGATAATGGAGAAGCTTCTTTTGATTTTTATACCTCAGATAGCGATACACCCTATACAATTCTCGTGCAAGGAGTTTCTGAGGATGGGCGTATTATTTCTTTAAAACGGAAAATATCCCGGACTGTGACACGATAAATAACATTAAAGAGCCATACCGAACTCTATTTAAGTTGCGATATGGCTCTTGTCTTGTCAAAAAGGATAGTCAAGTTTCAAATTACAAGTTCAAACCCTAATGTTGAATGATGACATTCCTCTCTACATCCTGAAAAACAATTCCTTTTATTCCAGCAAATAAGCTCTGACCTCAGCCGCACTGACAGATTTTCCTCGATTACTCTTAGTAAACACCAGTTTCAAATAACGAGCTTGCATAGGTTCAAAAGATACACGTCCTGTAATCTCTTTGTTGCTTGAATCACCAAAAACGATCGTTCCGACCAATGGAGCTGTATCGGCATCCATGCCAACGTATATTTCCACCGTGTGAACGTCCGCTGTATTGTTGTCATTCCGCCTATCCAATTCTAATTGTGAAACTCGTTCCTCATCACCCATATCAATCACCAACGCCTGCGGTAAATTACCATTTCCTGTACCATTGTTCCATATATTGTGCCACAAGGAAGAAGAGGTACCATCTCCGTCAATAGCCTTCCAAGGCTCATTGTTCACTTGCCAGGAAGTAGCTGTTGCCGTCCATTTTGCACGATCAAGCATTCGGAAAGTGCCATAAACTTTCACCACACAGGTAGACGAAGTTCCAGCACCATCAGCCGCCATTGCTGTGATAGTTACCGTACCTGACGAAAGTGCCGTAACACGTCCTTCCGCATCAACCGTAGCTATGGATTCATCAGACGAAATGAATTTAACAGATTTATTTACAGCTGTTTCAGGTAATACCGACCATACCAGTTGCAGTGGTTCCTCACCCTTAATAATAAACAAATTATCCGAGTCGGCAAAGATTATATCACTAACCGTTTCCGGACTAGTTATCTTAATATCAAAAGTGGCTACAATATTTGTCCCGTCCGTAGAAGTTACTTTTACTTTTCCAACTCCCGGTTTCAAGCCACTAATCATACCTTCACTGTCTACTGTAAACACATCTGTATTCAATGATTCATACTTCACCGCCGGATTCGCAGCATAATAAGGTATAACTAAAAGCGGCAATTTAGCTGTAGTACCCATCTTCACCCGAAATTCCGTAGCATCATCCTGTAGTTTGATTTTCTTTATCTTATGTGAATTCAACTGTTCATAAACAGAAGTTGTAATCTGTCCGGAAACAATGCCATCAGGATGCTTTTCCGTAGAAATAGCCAAATAAAGTTCGCCTGCCAACAAAGCTTGTTCTTCAGCAGCTGATAGCCCCTGATAAGAAGAAATAACAAAACTTATGCCAGCTTCATTAGTGGGATTATTATTCAAATATTTTAGAAAACGAATCGCTCCATTGTGTTGTGCTCCCTTGTAAATCTTAACACCGACTATCTCATCTTCTCCTTTTACAAACAGATCGGTCCACGACACAAGCAACGTCAATGTTCCTGTTCCTTTGTCATAAAAGCCTTCTACCTCCCCTTTTGTTTGAAGGTCAGCCTTTATCTTATACGTTTCCCCTTCCCCGGAAACCATGCCTTCGCCTTGCACGCAACCGTGAAACAGTAACATCAAGGCAACTATCAATATATAGTTTATAGATTTCATGTTTCTTTATTTTTTATTTATTAACATTAATACCCGGGATTCTGAATCAATGCGCCAGACTTTGACATTTCACTTTGTGGAACGGGCCACCAATACAGCCGATCATCCCATACATGGTTCAGCACCTCTATACGACGATAACTAAAGCTTTCGCCTCCATCATCAAGTACCCTGCGTGTAATCTCCATTCCATGACTAGGACCGCCCAACACTTCTTTTGCAATCTTCCAACGGCGTACATCCCAATAGCGATGTTCTTCAAACGCCAGTTCTATCTGACGCTCTGTCTGAATCAGCTTGCGCATATCTTCTTTTTTGATGTCATCCATAACACCGTATTTATTAGATTCTCCTTCTTCTATCTCAGCACGCTGGCGAATCATACGAATATACTCCTTTGATTCTTCCGGAGCCAATGCTCCGTCTGCAACCAATTCATTAGCAGTTTCTGCAGCAATCAATAAAATCTCCGCATAACGCATCAGGATAGTCGGGCGATAGTCGTAGGTTTCCAAGCCACCATTATCCAAAATAAATTTCATGCGATAGTATCCTGTAGTTGTCGCATTTGGCTGATAAATACCATCTTTTATAGCACTTGTCTCATCAGGATTCCCGGTTGTTACCATGTCACCAGTATATGTCCTCATTAACGCATCCTTATAAGCATTCATCATACGATAAGCACCATTATAAGATACTGTTGCCTTCAAACGCGGATCACGATTCAGATACATATCATCACCATCCTCGTATGTATACTTACTCCGGCTATCACGAATCGGAAAACCATCAGCCATAGGGAAAGCATCTACTAGTTCCTGTGTAGGAAAGCCTGTAAGCTTATTCAAATTAGCAAATCGTGATATACGTGAATTAGGAGAATAATAAGCATCCAATGCTACACGATTCTGGCTGTCACCTTGTTCATTCGAAAGAAAATCGCAAAATATAGGTTCTTTATTCGTAACAGCATCATGCATAAACGCATAATAGAACCGAGGCCACCAGCTTTTGGCCGCTGTAGTGTTGTCTTTTTGACCGGGACGTAGCTCATACCATGAATTAGCATTATTAAGGTCTATAAATCTTTTAACTGCATCATAAGCAGTCTTCCAACGAGCTGCATCGTAATCTCCATAAGAAACCAGCAAGTTCGGATCATCTTCACGTTTACAATTCACTAACGGACTTGCCGCATACAGAAGAATACGCGCCTTCAAAGCCAGAGCCGCCATACCGCATGCACGCCCTTCGCTTTTCCCATGAATGCTTCCTACAGGATTAACAGTCCCCTGACTGTAAATATGTCCCGAACGCTCCAAATAATAGAAAGCACTGTCACACTGGTCTACTGCATACTTAACACTTTCTCCATATGTAGATCGAGGCACATCGATCTTATCATTTTCAGTATACACCCGGTCTTCAATCAAAGGAATTCCACCATAATGTTTTATCATCGTGGCTATAAACCATGCACGAAGAAAGAAAGCCTGTCCTTTCCAATATTCAATGGTGGCCTTAGTAAGGGTCTCACCCGGTTTATTCGGGTCTGAACTCAGAATAGCCGCTATCTTCCCCTCATTGTAATTGTTCATGAAAATGTTGATAGCGCGCCATTTATTATACGTATTGTTCCACGCATCGTTTCCCGCATTATTAACATTGACCGTTCCTTGAGCTAAGTACATACCCATGCTTAGTTCCGCCCCTCTTGCCTCCAGTTCTTTGGCAGGAAAATCAAGACCACACTGCCCGAACCGTTTATAACTATGGGAATAGCCGATTTGACCGTAAAAGCCATTGACAACACCTGCAACTTTCGCACTGTCCGAATAGACCTTCTCTTGCGTTTCAGAAACGTCTACTTTCTTATCAAGATACTCATCACTGCATGCTGCAAAAGTGACAAGTCCGCAAGCAGCAACTAAAAAAAACTTTGTGATATATTTCAGTCTCATATTATTATTTCTTAAAATGCACATTGAACTCCAAACATATAACTTGCCTGTGTAGGATAAACCGAACTGCTCGTATTTTCAGGGTCCATACTCAGCTTCGTCAGATTAGAAAAGTTGAGCAGATTGTAACCGGTAACATACAAGCGCACTGCTTTCACTATATCTTTTGTAGTTTTTCGCAGCCAGTCCTGTGGCAACTGATAGGCAATTTCCGCACTTCTCAGACGAATATACGAAGCATCCAAATACCAGAAATCAGAAAGATGGGTATTATAATTATTATTTTCCCAAGTAGTAATTCCCAAACGTGGAAAACGAGCATTCGTATTTTGCGGAGTCCAGCGTTCAAGCATCAATTCTTGCATATTGTTGACAAAAGGTATAAGATTACCTCCCATATTAGGAATAGCATAATCGAATGCTCCTTGCCACAACATATTAAACGATAATCCTTTCCAGCTACCTCCAAGAGTAATACCATAGGTACAAGTAGGCGTATCGGGCTTAGATATATATGTTTTATCAGCATCAGTGATAAAATTATCACCATTCAAATCAGCATAGCGTAAATCACCGGGTTGCAAATTGCTTGCCCAAGCTGGAGCCGGAATACCTTCTTTCAACTTACCATTTTCATCAAAATCCTCTTGTTGATAAAAGCCAACGCACTTCAATCCCAACTTCGTGCCTATACGATGTCCGGTTTGTGCCTGATAAGGGTAAGCCGGTGCTTCACTAACATATACCACCTTATTTTTAGCATAAGAAAAAGTAGTACCCACATTGTAACTAAAATCACCTATAGAACCACGATAATTCAATTCACCGTCAAAACCTGAATTCTCGGATTTACCGATATTGCGTTTGGGTAGTGTTTGTCCGATAATAGCAGGTATGTCACCACTTGCAATCAGCTGATCATAACGCTGGTTACGAAAGTAATCTATCGTAAAGCGCAAGCGTCCATCAATCATATTCATATCCAAACCAACATCAAGCTTACGTTCTTTCTCCCAGGTGGCATCGACATACACCAGTTCTCCCTCAGTTGTCGTATTTCCCCAGGGATTACCTCCCCCTTTCCAAATGACATCCGTTGTATTTTTATCTTTTCCAAAAGAATTATCGCTACCGACCAGACCGTAAGAGGCACGCAACTTAAACAAGTCGAAGAACGGGAAAGCACTCTTGAAAAACGTCTCTTCCGACAGGTTCCAACCTACCGAAACAGCCGGGAACCAGCCAAACTTTTTCTTTCCGACAAAACGGTCATTACCATTATAAGCTACATTGAATTCCACCATATAGCGATGTTTAAAATCATATCCCAAACGCCATGTCATACTTTGGTCATTGTCCGACAAATTCTTTTGATTTATGTATGACTGGCGACTGATAAGATACAACATGTAAAGATGGTGTGTCGCATTGAAAGTGTGATCATAATTCAATCTACCCTGATAAGTAACCTTATAGTTAAAGGTATCATCATTTCCACCTAGTGAATAAGTCGGAAATTTTTTAGAACCTCCTCCGCGGGCAATATAAGAATTATTGTCCGGATCATACAAATAAGCGGGAAGATCTACACTACGTGTCAATTCACGTCTTTCATTAAAGTTACCGGCATATGAAACCGTAGCCATTGCCGATAATCCTTCGGTAATGAAATCAAGTTTTTGTTCGGCACTCAACAATACATTAAAATTATTCTTATAATAACGCTTGTAACCACAATTGGCATAACGGGCAATTGGATTTACCGGATTTGAAGTATCCACACCAGGATGAGTGGCATACGAAGGCTTACCATTAGGCAGAGTCAATGGCATTGCATAGGGAGTCAATATGCTGTAATTCTTAATCTCATCAAAAAGCGAACCTTTTACTGAACCGGCAGGAGTGTTCTGTGTCTCAAAACGCCCGTTCAAGTCCAAGCGAATACTTGTAGTCTTAGTCGGTGTAAAATCCAAATTAGAACGGAAATTATAACGCCGGTAATAATAGTTGTTATCAACATCTTCACCAGGCTGAATAGGAGTATAATGTTTCATCATACCGCCTTGAGTATAATATGCCAAAGATGTGAAATATTTCACAAACTTGTTACCACCACGTATATCTACGGAAAAACGTGCAGAAGAAGATTGTTTGGCAAGCACCGTATTTACCCAGTCTACATTAGGATGACCATAAGGATCAAGACCATTGCGATAAAACTCCAAATCGCTGGGAGAAAACTGAAGAACCGGTTGCTCACTCAGCCCATATGCATCATTTAACTGCGCTTCATTATAAAGAGATGCCGTTGTATAAGCGTCAAGAATTGTAGGCATTTTAATGGCCCTATTAATACCACCTTCAGCTGTAAAGTTAATGGTAGGTTTGCCTTCCTGTCCGCGAGTAGTCTTTATAACCAATACACCATTGGCACCTTTCAATCCATAAACAGCAGTAGTAGAAGCATCTTTTAGAATCGTAATACTCTCAATTTCATTAGCACTGATTTGTGCCAATTGCTCGTACGAATATTCTATATCATCTACAATTATCAAAGGCTTTCTGTCGCCATTCAATGAATTACTTCCACGAATAAAAAAGTCTGCAGCATCGGCTCCCGGTTGACCACTACGTTGCACGGAGAAAAAACCCGGCAAGCGCCCAGCCAACACATTGTTTATACTACCCACAGGTACACGTTTAATCTCCTCTGCTTTAATACTGCTTGCAGCACCAGTCATAGTAATACGTTTTTGCTGGCCGTAACCCAAAATCACAACTTCATCCAACCCCTTTGAGTCCGGTGCCAAAACCAACTTTATAAAAGATCGATTACCCATGGATTCCTCCAAAGTGTGATAACCTACATAAGAAACGGTAAGTTTCCCATTCAAACTCTTCACTTTCAGAACAAAATCACCATTTACATCTACAATAGTGCCATTTGCTTTATTTCCTGTTTCCTGCACGGTAGCACCTACTAGCGGCTCGCCATTCTCGTCCAGAACCTTACCCCTAACTACCGTATTTTGGGCGTAGATTGTTGCTCCCAGGAAGAGGAACAACAAGAATAGTATGATATTCTTAACTTTCATAAATATTCTGTTTACAAATTAGTAACCCGGGTTTTGTACTATATTCGGATTAAATAAAACTTCATTATGATCTATCGGAAGACGATACATACGATCGTCCCAGTAAGGTTTTGCTACCTCCATATTATAATCATAATGAAAAGTTCCATCTTCTTTTTTAGTTATCTTCACGCCATGCAATGGTTTGGAGTAAACGTCGTTAGCAATTTTCCACCGACGAATATCCCAAAAACGGCTTTCCTCAAAAGCAAACTCACAACGGCGTTCATTACGTATCAATTTAATGAGTTGATCATAACTCATTCCTCTTTTCAAAGTATAAGGATTAAGTCCTGCGCGCTGACGTACCATTTCAATCGACTTATACACTAATTCATCATTGATAATACTTGCTCCTTGCGCTTTATTCAAATATTCGGTTTGTGCCTCTGCATACATCAATAAAATATCAGCATAACGTACCACCGGCCAAGAAGAAACTATCGAAGAGTGGAAATTAGTTTTACCAAATTGGGTGTCTTCTTCATTTTCGGCTAAATGTCTCTTCAGGTAATAACCGGTCTTCGTCCGATTTCCTTCTCGCGCCGGGTTTATGGAATTATTATCTTTCCCACCTTCCGATATATCTACAGTTGCTTTCAACCAACGGCTATTGTGATAAAACACAGTTTGTGTAAGACGTGGATCACGATTCTTATAAGGATCTTGTGGATTATATTCGCCATTCTCTTTAGCTTCGTCAATGGACTTTCCATTCTTCATTGGAAATGCATCTACTAATTCTTGTGTAGGACTGGTTTGACCAAGACAGGGACGACCACTACCCGCCCAAGTTCCCATATCCATAGAACCCATAGGTGAATTTTTATATCCCCAATTATCGCCATAGAGAGCGTTACCATCCTGCCCTTTTTTCATCCACAATACTTCCCCATTGATTGTTGTACGACTCAATCGTGTTCGATCTTTTTCAAGTATAAACTGATTCGTATTAATAATTGTGCGGCAAATATCCGCTGCTTCTTTCCATCTGTTAGGATCATTTTCGGGATAACCAAGCCAAGGTTCTGCCGCATTACCCGTACCATTAACCAATGGACTTGCAGCATATAGCAACATACGGGCTTCAAGTCCCAACAAGCCCCACTTACGTACATGTTTCCAATTGCTGTCTATTCCTTCAGCAAAACTATTCTTTTTTTCATCAGGTGATTTACGCTCACCAATATCTGAATAGAGACGTAAGTTATCCTTCACCGCATCTATTTCATCCTTAATGTATTGGACACATTCTGCAAAGCTATTTCTTTGTAATGTACGTAGTTCAGGGCTATCCATCGTAAACACTTTGTCATAAATCAAAGGGACTCCTCCATAAGTACGTACCAAAAGCCAATAAAAATATGCCCTCAAAGCACGAGCCTCATTGGCGTGATAAGATGCCTCTTCCCAATCCGACCAAGGCACTTTCTCATAATTCTGCAAAAATATATTACAATAACGAATTGCCTTGTAAAGCAATGCCCAACTTTCACCATACGTATCCGCTTTTCTATGCTCTAAAGGAAACATATTAGTAGTCGAATATCCAGAATTTATTACCGACCAGTTAGCATTGGCCCTATCAGTTGGAATCGCATCATCAGTCAATACCTCCATAGGTTGTCCATTAAAACGGTCCATACCTGCAGGTATAAACGAGTAAATAAAGTTCAACCATTGCCTTGCGTTGTCACCCGTATAATCATCCTCGTCCCACACGTAAATATCCGACTGTATTTCAAGTGGTTCGTTTTCCATATCCTCACAGGAGGAAAAAAAGACACCAAACACAGCCAATACACCAATTAAATTATGTATATATCGTTTCATCTTTTATAGTTTTATGCTTATACCAAAGTTAATAGTACGCGTCATAGGGAAACTGCCGCCCCATATTTCAGGATCAATATCTTTGCGTACATCAAAAATCTCAGAAACTGTCAACAGATTCATACCTTGCGCATAGATGCGTACAGAAGGAATACCTAACTTGCGCGTCAACAGCGTAGGTAACGTATAGCCGATTTCTACATTTTTCAAGCGGAAAAAATCAGCGTCATATATCCAGAATGAGGAAGTTTGCCTGTTGTTGTTATTACTACCATACCATACGCGAGTATGAGTGTTAGTATGATTGTCGGGAGTCCAACGTCCTAAAACATAAGAAGTAATAGCACCCTCGCCTTTTTTTCCTGAACCGTCCATAAAGTCACCGTTCAAATACACTTGGCGATTGAGAGTCCCCTGTGCAAATACAGAAAAATCAAATCCTCTATAATTAAATCCAGCAGAAATACCATAATATCCCTTAGCCTTCTTTGAACCTAAATTGGTCTGGTCGTGCATATCAATAATATGGTCACCGTTCAAATCCTTATAACGAATATCCCCCGGCATAATCGTACTCTTTACAGCAGATGGCAAGAAAGCATCATAAGCATCGATTTCTTCCTGACTTTGGAAAATTCCATCAGCCACATATCCATAGGTCATTCCTACCGGATCTCCTAATCGACTCATCCACGGATAAGCCTTCGGTAGTTGCGGAGAATATTCGAATTTAGACTGCTCAAAGCTTAAATTACCATTAATGAAGTAATTGAAATTTCTTATACGATCTTGCCAAGTAAGTACCATTTCCGTACCTGTATAAGAATATTTTTCACAATTAGAACGTGGGTAAACATTGCCAAGAATCGCCGTTTTGATTTCAGAAGTAGCCACCACGTCAGAGAACCTATTCTGATAATAATCAAATGTAAAGGCTAGACGATCATTGAGAAATCCCAAATCAATACCCACATTTAATTTCTTAGCTATTTCCGGATTAAGCCGCGAAGCTGTTTTGTTCTCCTCTGTCCATTTATTATCAAAAGGACCACCATACAAATGAACCTTAGAGGTGCCATAGGACTGTTTATATTCAGCATAATCACAGATAGCCTGCCCTGTTACTGCATAAGAAATACGTGGTTTCAGCGTACTAAAGATGTTCAATTCTTTCACAAATGATTCATTATGTCCATTCCATGCAGCTCCCACACCCCAGTAATCGGCCCAACGGTTGCCCGGAGCCAACCAGTTATATCCACCGCGAGTATATACAGCCTCTGCTAAATAGCGATCATCATAGTTGTAATTCATTCGACCGGAATAATTTGTATAATTTCTCAAATATCCCTTCTGTACATTTTGATCTTGGATTTGATTCAGATCGGCTACAAACAAAGCAGCCACTTTATGTTTACCGAATGAATGATCATAGCCAACCGCTCCCTTCAAGAAAGTAATACGATAACGCTGGTCTTTATTTCCAGAGTTACCTTGGTCCTTATCTTCACCTACCTGCTGATAAGAACCATCTTCTTTATATAAATAAGCTGCAAACTCTTTACTACGAGTAGTAAGATATGAAGTCGCAGAATAATAAGAACCAGTAGCTTCCAAATAAAGACCATCAAGCAAAAAATCCATTTTTTGCTTGATCGTCAAATCAAAAGACATATGACGGCTGTCTTTAAACTGATGACCATTGTCATATAACAGACCTTTCAAATTCTGATTTGCCTTCGAGTCTATATACGAACCATAAGATCCATCCGGATTATAAACAGGATAACGATTAGGACGTGTAGTAAGTATATTACTATAAAATGACCGGGTGCCTGCAGCAGGTTGATTATAACGTTCTTGGCGTCCAGCCAGATTAATCTGCATAAAAGTTGTTGAAGTTACTTTGACGCCTAAATTAGAGCGTACAGAAAATCGGTTAGTCTGTGCATTGGTATTGTAACTATTCGCATCATTTGTTTTAAAAAAGCCATTCTCACGATACCAGTCAAGATCTACAAAGTAATTAAAGCTATTCGTAGCTCCAGATACATTAAAGTTGTAGCGATGAACAGGAGCTGTATTATTTAACAACTCATCATACCAGTCCACATCAGGATAAAGGTAAGGATTCTCCTTATTCCGGTATTTCTCTATAATTGCCGGATTATAGGCCTCAATATAAGCTCCCGGTTCACGGAGATCGTTAGCATAGGCCTCGTTCACTAATGTTATATAATCTACGGCTCCAAGCAAATCCGGCAGCTTTAACGCTTTTTCAAAACCTGTTTCGGCAGTAAATGAAAACCTAGGACGACCTACGTTACCTTTCTTTGTTATCACATTAATGACACCTGCAGCAGAACGTTGTCCCAGCATCACGGTAGAAAGTCCATCTTTCAACACCTGTACGCTTTCGATTTGATCTGGGTCCATAGTGTAAAAGTCACGTTCAATTCCATCCACTAAAAATAAATTCGTACGTGAATTACGTACTTTCCATCCATAAGCAGCTGGCATATCACCACCTTGACGATAAATATTCAGCCCCGGCATCCTTCCTTGTATAGCCCCTAAAAAATTATAAGTAGGAGTGGATGTAACTGACGTCCCATTTATAAAACCAATTGTTTCTGTCAATTCTCCTTTCTTAGAAGTCCCCCGTAAACGGTCGACCACTATCTCTTTATCTTCCGGACCGGGCATCGCACGTGAAGCCATCTGGACAATGAAACGTCCTTTTTTCTTGTAACATGTCTCCTGAGAGTAAAAATCAGGATGAGAGAAACTGAGTTTCGTTCCCTCTGTAATCGGTAAATCAAAATAGCCGTCCACGTCCGTTAATGCTTGCTTTTTCGTCCCCGGCACTTGGACTACCACCCCTGATAAGGGCTTTCCATCAGTATCGGCAACCATACCCCGTATATTCTGAATCTGCTGTGCATACACAGTAGAAGTAAGAAGCAGGGCACTTACCATACAGCATTTTAAAATCTTTTTCTTCATTGTACAAGATTGATGTTTAACAAAATATTAATTAACACTAATTTTAATTTGACTGTATAAAATTAAAATATACTAAACCATATATGCAAGAATACCTTCACGTTCCCTGTATAAATGATTTTGTCAGTCCAACATTTAAACAATTACTATACACGATGCAATAAATTACTATCGCACCAATCATATTGATGCATTATATATTCACTTAAATGCACATTCGAATATAATTACGCATAATTTTTCTGCCTATAAACAGATGATTTTCTACTGTACTCATGCTCAATTGAAGTTCTTTTGAAATTTCACTTAGTGTTTTTTCCTCAAATCGGCTCATGGAATAAACCCTTTGACGTTGTTGCGGAAATACACTTAACCTCATTTTTTCCATGAAAAGTAAATCTTTAACAATGATTTCTTCTTCAGGTCCACAAGTAAATTCAATAGCATTTTCATAGGCGCACGATATCATTTCCTGTTTTCTATAATAACAGCGCAAATAGTCTGTCACAAGATTACGTGCGATAGTGAAAAGAAAAGACTGAATGGTAGATTTTTGAAGCATATTGTCATAATCCAACAAACGCATAAAAACGTCTTGCACTAGATCTTCAACTTCATATTTACATTTTATACGGCATCTAACATATCGGTATATAACCGGATAATATTCTTTATACGCTTCTTCAATTATCGAATATGCTTTCGTTTCCATGCTTTTCATAACATCACTTTAATTAGTCACTGCAAATATGAGTCATCTGATAAAAAAACACAAGGACATTTTAGCACAAAAAATGGGATATTCCTATTCATGAGCAAAATCGTACTATATATCACAACCATTGCCCCTTATATTTCTTATATTTAATCCGTTCACCTCTCATCACCGGAACAAAATGAATAGCCACTCCACCACTAGGTTTTAATTTAAATTTCATTTGTTGTGACGAATCCGTTAGAAAACTGGAACATTTAACATGAGTTGAGGTCCTCTCATTCTCATCATCGGTGTACACAATTGCCAAATAAGTTTTATCCGGCTCTAAGAAGTTTAATGTAATTATCTCGTTAGAACCGTTATTATTGGTAATACCGCCAACAAACCAATCATCTTTTTTCCGGCGTGCCATAAAAACTTGTTTACCCGGTTCTCCCAAAAGCACAGTTGAATCATCGAATACTGTTGGCAAATTTTCAAAAAAAGTAATTTCAGGCTCATTATTATAAAAAGAAGGCTTATCATACCAAAATAATGTTTGCAACGGACTATAAAAAATTACTGACGCTGCTAATTGATGAGCGTGTGTTGTTTTCAGCCGTTTATCATAGTAACAAATAGTATAGTCCGCAGCACCGGAAATCAAACGGGTAAATGGTAGTATGGTATTATGAGTTGCATCCGGAAACTCTTCATTTCCCCGAATCCCTTCCTGGGTCAACAAGTTAGGATAAGTTCTGCTAAAACCTGAGGGACGATATTCATCGTGTATATTTACCATAAGCTGATTTTCAGCGGCCAATTTAACTAAATCATGCATCCAGACTGACCATCGGTGGGTTGCATATTGTACAAATCCGAACTTTAAACCTACTATACCCCACTCCCTATAGAGAGGAAATAGTGTCTTTGCATGTTTTTGTAAAGCGTGTTGGTTAACATATAACCAGACACCTATTCCTCTTTCCTTACCATATGCAATCACTTTTGCTAGATCAATTGGTACAGACACATAGCTCGCATCCGCCCGAAATGTAGTAGCATGACCATACCAGCCTCCATCAAATAAAATATATTGGAGATTGTGTTCCACACAGAAATCAATACACTCAATGGCATTTTCAGTAGTTAACGTTATTTCCCGCAGAATCTTGCCGGGTTTCACCCAACTAAAATCAAGTGTGCAATCTTGATTCAGATTCAGGATCATATCATTATTATCAAGCAACTTACCTGGTGTTTCCGCTATCAAGATAGCTTTCCATGGTGTCTTTCCAGGAGTCACAACATCAACCACATCATACATATCCGTTGATATTGTATTTTGTTTCTGAATATTTTTTTTAAAGCGGCTTAAACACCAATCAGCTACATCAGCATCCGCTATAGAAACCCATAATCCATTGGGTAACCCTATCGTCATAGGACGTTCATAAATTCCTTTCCATTCGGGTATGCTTAATTGCTTATAAATTCCCTGTGCCCACGAAGCACACCAAGTCTGTGCCCCCTTTTCGAAGGTATATTCCGTATCATCAGCTATGACTTTATGGTAAATAGCATTCGGATGTTCAGGAAAAAGATAACGGAAAGCAACTCCTTCATTATAGACTCGAATTTCAATATCCATGGAATAACCCGAATTATTACTCTTTTCAAATTTAAGAAGAGCACCATTCCAATTATCTGTAATCAAGCCACGTTCACCATAAAGAGGTTTCCAGTTATTCCTACAATTCTTATATTCGACGGTACGAAAAATCAAATCGTAATACCATCTGTCTTTTCGTTGAATATCTTCTGCGAGTGCCATTTCCCAGACCTTATTATCAAGTTCTAATCCCATTCGGGATTCTTTTATGATCACTTTATCTTTGTACGATATGGAATAATAAAGATGATATTGTTCGTCAGAATCCATCCGCTGATAAAAATGAAAATGTATCAAACTATCAGGGGAGGTTATTCTTATATGCGTTTTCTCTACATCTACTATAGATCCAAAAACAGAAAATATAGATAGTATGAAGAAGCTAAAAAATAAATAAATTGTTCTCATTATATATAACTGATTTTTTATTCATGAAAATTGACTTACCGAAACGTTAGGTTTTCAACATACTTTCCAACTTTTATATTGGCATCTTCTAGTATACCGGCTTGTTTTCCATTAATTATTATATTCTCAAAAGTAATGTTGTTTATTAAACGCTCCTTACTATACCCTTCAATTATTGACGGATTTTCCCCATATCCAGTATAATATATATTTTTGACTTTAATATTTTGAATACCACCTCCGGGTGATACGCTATACTTTGGATTATATAATACCCTAAAATTAAAAAGCTGACCTTCTTCAATATTATCAATCCAAATATTTTCAAAGTTTACATTCTGAACAACATTATCATCAGCCACATTAATAGAAAGACAGCCTTGATATAACCTGTCATCTTCATCATGCTGTAGTATATTTATATTTGAGAAAGTAATATCCTCTAGAATGTTTCCCTTACCATGCCCTCCGATATTTATCGGATGTGCCACATCGGCCCATAAAATAGCGTCAGATACCTTTATATTTTTTACATTCCCATAATATGTCCAGCGATGTGCATAAAGAGCTATGCAATCATCAGAGTTTCGCATAAATATATCTTTAATCTCTACATTTTTGCAACTCATAAGGTCAATGCCATCGCTCCATCCCTTGCAACTGAACGCTTTCAGGTTATTAATCTTCAATCCGTCTACTTCTCCTCCCAATACGGTATAATGATCAGGATTGATAACTGTAATACCATTTATCTCTATATTCTTACTATGCGTAAACTCAAATCCACGTACCGGATTATCAATATATCCCCGGCCTATAAATCTTACATTTTCAACATTATTACAGATAAACTTTCCATTCACAACTGCCCCAGGAGCTAGATAAACAGTAGTATTGGAAGATATAGTAAATGCATTTCCCGGCAAATCTTTTGGACGGTGAAATCCGGGAGCAAAATAGACCACTCCAGGATCATCTGGATTGGGCACTTCTGTCTCTGGTTCGTTAGCGAATACATGCAGGTTGTTTACTCTATTTTCATTAATCTCTATCGAGAACTTTCCGGGTTTATCCAAAGAGAAATAAATCATATTTTCACGTACTGTATACTCAATTCCTTTTGACAAGGGGCGTATCTTTACTTTATGAATCATCTGATTATTAGGTCTTATGCGAAGTTCCACCCTGCCGGAGAAGTCAAATTGCACCATCGAGGCCGGTTGTGGGTTATCCATATCTACCAAAACACGATACTCATATAGATCCTGCCACTCTTTTCCGGGTAAACGTACTGAAACTGTAAAGTCATCATTATGCTTGCTATAGATCAACTCTTTGGGAATAGGATAAATATTCAATGTTTGAGCTACCAGTGAAAAAAAGCCCAACCATATCAATAACTGTAAGCAAATTATTCTTCTCATTTAACTTCTTTATTAGGAATTTATGGGAGCAAAAATGACTAATTTAGATGTAGCTCCTTCATTCATATTGAAGCAAAAAGTAGTATATTTCCTATCATGGTGTTATATTATTCAAATTATACCATAAAATGTTTTTTTATCTCATACTATATCTCTTTATATTATGATTATCATAGTCGGCTTTAAACAATAAACACCATCCGTGCCAACACAAAGGTCAATATTCAGCAAACTTCATTGATACCAGACTCTTTTAAAGATTAATATTATGTATAGTTGCATATACCCCATAAGATTGCTCCAACCGTCCCAACTTCGATCAGCAGAAGGTATGGTATATTGGGATGCCTGCAAATATTCCATTTCAAGATTATCACTCCACCATATAAAAAAATCTCCTGAATTCTCTGTCAATAACCCAAACAGTCCGGTTTGTGAGAAATCTTCAGTAATTGATTTTCATATCGGCAAGCAAACAAAGATAGAGAGATAACTCCTTACTGTATAGGATGTTTTAAAACAAATACTAATATGTTTATGATAAAATAAAGTTCATCCGACAAATACATGTTTTGTATCGTTCAGTGAAACCGCTCTTACAGATTCTTTGCCCTTCTATTTTTCAATTTTATAATGCAAGGTTGAATAAAACTCACTCCTTCGGGATTATTTATTGCATTTTATAGGTTAATTTGAATCATAATTCTTTTTTTTTAAGCAATGCAACGTAAAAGGATACCCCCTGTGTCTTTTCAGCCTAATTACTCTCAAAAAAAATTCCGTTCTTTGTAAACCTATAATTTGAAATAAATAATAGTTATTATATAAATAATTTTATGAATAGAAATTTTTTATTTTGCAACATTCTGACAGTAATGTTATTCTTATTGACAGAAGTACCTTTGTATGCACAAAACAATATCGTACATGCATACACACCATTTACCATCCCAGCCACAGGACCGAGCGGAGTAGCCTACCCTTCACATGTAAGAAATGACGTTATATCCGTTACGACAATACTGTTAACGGAAATCAAGGGCATAATATGGATGTTGCCCGCTTTGCCTCAAACAGCTTGACACCTAAAATTGAGATCAATATCATAGGAGGGACCGAGATCAACAGTGTTACTATCCACCCAGTGCGCTTTTATCCACAAAAGGCGCTTGTGATCAGTGCTGACAGAAAAACACTCACATTCGAAATGGTGAAAGACTTGCCATATGCCATAGTGATTATCAACGGGGATGATCCGCAAGATGCCTCCACAACTAACCCGCAACTTACGCTTATAAACGACCCTCTGGAGGAACCAGCAAAGCAACCCTCGCTTTCTGCCCCCAATGTACTTAATTTCAAGACGTTTTCTGAAAACTATCTGCGAAAAAATCCAAATACGGACTCAGTCGGACAGATCTGCCGCCCTGCGGGGAGCGTTACAGACGCTAGTCTTAATGATGGAAGATTATTCACCTGGAATCACGAAGCAGGTCGGTTCGTCTCATATACAAGCAAAAGAGTAGCCTTCCCCAACTTAAGAGCAAGAGACAACAACGACCTCTCTGATGCACTACAAGCGGCTTTGGAAAAAATCAAAAATACACCCGAACTCAATACATTATACATCCCCGCCGGTGTCTATCTCTGGTCGGGACTTAAAATACACAACTGGAACGGAGACGCCAACAATGGTGGAAAACCTCTTTTCGTTTATACCGACGAAAATGCACTCATGATAAACCGTCAGAAAGAATGTAGAGAAGCTATCGAGCCTGCAATATACATTGCCTACTCCAGCTATATAACAATTTCCGGTCGTGGCATACATGATGGGCAAGGCTGCCTCTCTTTCTCAACCGACAGAAAAGACGCAAAAAACACCCCACATCAAGGTGGTGTAGTGATAAAGAAATCAAACAACATCACATTTAATGATACATATATGCGAGATTCTCAGCAATGGAATTGGGAAACACATGATGTCGTGGACATTAATCTGAACAACATAAAAGGCCTTTCTCCCTACAATCATGGATGGATTGACGGACTCAATCTTTCAAGTGGCAAGAACATCACAGTCAATGGCTCCATTACTTTAGGAAATGACGATGCGTTTGCAACTGGTCATTATAATCCCTCGAATGAATTTCCGAGACGCACCTACACTGAAAACAAATCCATCAATTTAACCAATACGGACGCAAATCCGGCAGAAATACGAAATACTTTCGCGGCTGCAGGTGTCTACAACAAAGATCGCCTCAACTGGAGCAACTCCGATACCGAGAACATCCGTATTAGCAATGCCATCGGATGGACACGCTTAGCCCACTGTATACGCGCAGGAATCAATACCAAGAGCAACAATCCTGAAACCGACACGTGCGGCAGACTACTAAAAGGCTTCTATTTTGATAATTATCATGCAATAGTCGGCAGAAATGGTAGTGGAGACATCCGATTCGTGAACTACAATAGTTCCACTTCTTGGCCTTTATATGAAAAGATCGAAATTAAAAATTGTTCGTTCTGGAAACCGGGAAATAAATGGGCTCTTATCCAAACTATGGTAGACAACAACCAGATGATACAAAATTTTGTGATGAAAAACATCTATTTTGTAAAACCGATAGCACATCCATCTTCAACATTTTCAGGAATCATGAACCTAAAAGTGAAGGGACTTTACATCGGAGGGCAGCGGATGCCAAAGTGTGAACTTTAAGTAATTCTGTAAATCCATCTGCCGATTAGATTAACTTGTTTGAACACTACGTTTATCATGCCTATAGCAGAAGTTTATCTGAATTACCGCAGAAACTGACGTTTATCTGAACATAGGAGCGAATGCTGCCTACACAGTGAATATCTATATCCCCAATCATTATCGGTACGATAATCCATATAGCCATGCTATTTATCGTACCAATGATTGGGGATATTTTCCACACCTTTCCACATTTTTCCACACCTCCCCAATAATATCATTTTTTTCAACCCCGCTGTTAATCTGTATCTTATCTTTTCAGCATTTCTTTATATCCTATTGGTATATCCTTTGTATCGACTTTATAGCAAATGTATTTTTAAATATAAAAGTATGAAGATTAATCAAAGGTTAACATTATGTTTTAGCTTACTGTTTTGTTTGTTGAGTATTTCATATGCATCCGCTCAGCAACTGAACATATCCGGTGTTGTTATATCATCAGAGGATAATGAACCACTTATCGGTGCCACCGTCAGTGTAAAGGGGAATCCCACCAAAGGAGTGATTACCGATATCAACGGTCAGTTTCAGTTGTCCGTGGAAACCGGAACCAAGATGCTGGTCGCATCTTATGTGGGAATGAAGACACAGGAAATACGCGTCCCCCGCAGAGAGAAAGAACTCAAAATAGTACTGATCCCCGAAACGATGGATATTGACGAAGTAGTAGTAACAGGATATGGTAATTTCTCCAAATCCTCGTTCACAGGATCGGCCAATACGCTGCGTACAGACATGCTGAAAGAAGTACCCGTGATGAGCGTTGAGCAAAAGTTGCAAGGTATGACTACCGGTGTACAAATAACCAGCAGTTCCGGTCAACCGGGTGCCAACCAAAGTATTCGCATCAGAGGAATGGGATCGTTCAACGCTTCACAGGAACCTTTGTTTGTCATTGATGGAGTACCGGTTACTTCCGGGAGTATGAGTTCCGGTGGTCCTGATGCAGCATATATGAACAACTCCAAGACCAATATAATGAGTACACTGAATCCGTCGGATATTGAAAACGTGACTGTAATCAAAGATGCGGCAGCGGCTTCCCTGTATGGTTCCCGCGCCGCCAATGGCGTCATATTAATCACGACTAAAAAAGGAAATACCGGAAAGGTACGCGTGGACTTGAACGTATCAGGCGGCTTCTCTCATGCGGCCGTCGACTTCCGCCCTACCCTCAACGGTGACCAACGGAAAGAACTGCTCTATGAAGGATTGCTGAATTACGCAATAGACAACGGTATGGAGTCTCCGAATGAATATGCCAATTCCAATATCGGCACATATGCATATAAGCCGGCCATGGGATACACGGACTGGCGAAAAGAGCTGCTCCGCACCGCTATGCATCAGAGTTATGAAGCTTCCGTCTCCGGCGGTAACGACCGTTCTACATTCTATGCTTCGCTCGGCTACAACAATCAAGAAGGATTGGCCAAAAACTCCAGCCTGGACCGTTACTCTGCGCGCTTGAACATGACGCAGAAAGTCGGCAAATACGGGGAAGTAGGAGCAAATATGATGTTCTCGCAAATGAATCAGGAAATGAATGAGGAACGCGGATCATCCATCAACCCTTTCTTGTGCGTAGCCATGACCATGACCCCTTCCATGGTGGTGCGTGATGAAGAAGGAAACTACGTAGGAGCTTATGACGGCACCAGCTTGAACCCGTTGCGCGACATACTCACCGATTACAACCGTGTGCGCATGACACGTATGTTTTCAACCGGTTACGCAGCGATAGAGCCGATCAAAGGTCTCAAACTAAAAGAGACATTAAGCTATGATTATACTATCCAGAAGGATTCACGCTACTATAACCCTCTGAGCTCGGCAGGTCCTAAAAGCGGAAGCGACGCCCAGACAGCCAAAGGCTTCATTGAATACGGCAAACTGATCTCATCGACCTCACTGAACTATGTGCGTACTTTCGCCCACAAACATCATCTCGATGTATTGGCGGCTTATGAAATAGAAAGCTACCAGACAGACCACGCTTCGGGTGAAAAGTCCAAACTCCCCAGTGATAAACTGACAGAACCGGATAATGCCGCCGTATTGAACAGTTTTAAGTCTGCCACCCAAGCCTATCGGATGATTTCTTATCTATCACGACTGAATTATGACTATGACGACCGTTACTACATCGCCGGAAGTTACCGTCGCGACGGAAGTTCACGCCTTTCACCCAACAACCGCTGGGGAAATTTCTGGTCTGTGTCAGGTATGTGGCATTTAGGCAACGAGAATTTCATGAAAGCCGTAAAGCCAGTTCTGAGTGATGTCAAAATACGTGCCTCGTATGGTGTAAACGGAAATCAGCCCGGTTCATACTACGGCTACAAAGGATTGTACAGTTATGGAGAAAACTACATGGAGGCAGCCGGATCGTATGAATCGGCACAACCCAATGATCTGTTGACATGGGAAAAGAATTACAGCCTGAATCTGGGCATCGATCTTTCATTTATCAATCGTATTTTTGCGAGTCTGGAATATTACAACCGGGATACCAAAGACTTGCTTTACAGTCTCCCCATCAGCGCCACTACCGGATTTACCAGTTATTTAAGCAACATCGGACGCCTGAACAACAAGGGAGTAGAGTTTGAATTGCGTACGCTGAATGTTGTTTCCAACGACTTTAACTGGACCAGTGTTTTCAACCTGAGCCATAACCGGAATAAGATCGTTTCACTCAACGGACTATTAGACCAGACGATTGAGGGAACATGGTTCATCCATAAAGTGGGACTCCCCTATCATACGTTTTATGTAAAAGAGTTTGCCGGAGTAGACCCGCTGACCGGTTCTGCCCAATATTATCTGAATACAAAAAATGAAGACGGAAGCTACAATCGGGAACTCACCACCGACGCTGCCAAAGCAGAATCTATTCCGTACAAAACCGCTACTCCCAAAGTATCAGGAGGATTCACCAATATCCTGAATTACAAATGGATAGACCTGACCTTTACACTAACTTATTCACTGGGCGGTTACTCATTCGACAAACTGGGAACTTATATTGAAAACGGCAGCAGTTCCATCTACAGTTCACGATACAACTTGCCCGCATACATGATGAACCGTTGGCAAAAGCCCGGAGATCAGACGGATACCCCACGTTTCGTATATGGTGAACCGGCTACTTCCACCAACTCGTCCCGCTATATCCACAGTACCGATCATTTACGCCTGAAAAACTTTACCCTCGGCTTCACACTGCCCAACCAGTGGACTCAAAAGCTGATGATTGACAAAGTACGGGTATATTTCTCGGGAAATAATCTGCTGACCTGGGCCAAATGGAAACAGTATGACCCCGAAACACCCGTTAACGGTGAAGTCTTTTGTGAGGCTCCCGCCATGCGTACTTTCAGTTTCGGAGCTCAATTATCATTCTAACATCCCTATCATTCTAACTAAATAAACAACATAATGAAACGAATTCATATATACATACTTACAGCAATGGCTCTACTGAACAGCTCCTGCTCGGCAGACTGGCTAGACCTTAACACCACCAGCTCGGTAGAAACCGGACAGGCCATCGTAACACTGGACGATGCCCAGATCGCTCTGAACGGAATTTATCGTCTGGCATCCGGCCATAGCTACTACGGAGACAACTATTGGTATTACGGCGATTGCCGTGCCACCGATGTACAGGCACGTATCACCAAAGGAGACGGAAAACGTGTATCTCCCTATTACGAATACAATGTGCTCGCTTCCGATAATCTGAATATTGTACTGCCGTGGAATACTGTTTATAAAGTAATACGACAGACAAATAATCTGATACAGAAAATAGAGTCGGGCAGTATTCAAAGCAGTGATACTAAAGAATTGAACCGCATCAAGTCCGAAGCACTGGTGATGCGGGGACTTTCCCTCTTCAACCTGACCCGGTTGTTCGGAATGCCTTATACGAATGACAAGGGGGCTTCATTGGGAGTACCCATCGAGACCTCCCCTTCCGATCCCACACATAAACCGTCACGCAGCACTGTAGCACAATGCTACGAACAGGTAGTCAGCGACATGAGCAATGCACTGTCCGGATTGAGACAAGAGACATCCAATGGCTATATAAACTACTGGGCAGCTCAGGCATTACTGTCAAGAGTCTATCTGAATATGGGTGAATATCAGAAGGCTTATGATGCCGCTACGGACGTCATCAAAAACAACGGCGGACGTTATCAGCTTTACAGCTATGAGGAATATCCCAATGTATGGGGGCAGGATTTCCAGTCAGAATCATTATTCGAACTTTACATCACTTTATCCGAACCTTCAGGAGGTACGGGCGGTGAGGGTGCTCCGATGGTTTATGCCAACGAAGCAACGGTCGACTGGAATAATCTGATCTTGTCGGAAGATTTCCTGAACCTGCTGAATGAAGACCCCAAGGATGTACGCCACTGCCTGACAAAGGAATCTGTCATCGAAAACAACACCGGACTTCCGGCTGCCGCCATGCACGAGAAAGTCTATCTTGCCAAGTTCCCCGGCAAGACCGGAGATGATCCCAAAACTAATAACATTTGCATCATCCGCCTTTCCGAAGTCTATCTGAACGCGGCTGAAGCAGGACTGAAAAAAGGAACGGATCTTGAAGAAGCACAAGGTTATCTGAATGACATCATCAGCCGCCGTACCACGGATACCAGTCAGCAAGTATCAACGGAGACTTTTACTCTGGACAGGATTCTTAAAGAGCGCCGCAAGGAACTGGTTGGAGAAGGGGAAGTCTTCTATGACTACTTACGCAATGGTCTGGCTATTGAACGCAAGGGCAGCTGGCATCTTGAGACTTTGAAAGCGTCTAACGCACAAAAGATAGAAGCTACCGACCTGAGAATAGCTCTGCCTATTCCACAAAGCGAGATAGATGCCAATCCGAATATACAGCAGAATCCAAGGTAAGCAACGTCAATTGATGTATACCGTTTCCGGAATAAGCTGGCTATACTCATGTGTTTAGCCTCTTCCCGATATCAAAGAAGGTACATTTCACCAAAGAATGAAATGTACCTTCTTTGTCTTTCAGCAGCAGTTCCCACTCTCCGGTTTCTCTCCTCCTTAGTGAGCGAACCGATAAAACACCCCCTTTTTCACCGGCATCTATTGTAGGCAGAATTGTTTTTCCTATTTTTGCACTTGACAGAAAATTATTAAGGCTACTTTATGAGAAACATTATAGATAAGATGAACTCTTTGTATCCCATTTCGGATGAAACGATACAAATACTAAAAGAAAATACAGTATTATGTCATTTTCCAAAGAGACATCAACTGATAGAGGCTGACAAATTTTGCAAATCGGCTTATTTTATTGAAGAAGGAATGACCCGCTCTTTCTGGCTGGTAAACGGAGAGGAAATAACGACTTCCTTTGCGTGCGAAGGAGCGATTGTCTTCAGCATGGATGAATTGTATTATAATAAGATGAGTGAAGAGTTTGTGGAAACGCTTGAGGACGTCGTCGCATACAGAATATCACTAACCGATCTGCTCCGGCTGTTTCAGACCAATATCGAACTGGCAAACTGGGGAAGAGTGATTCATCAAAACGAATACAGACGCCTGCACCGTTCGCACAAAGACCGCCTCACCCTGTCTGCAAAAGAAAGATATGAAGCATTCAAACTTCAGTTTCCTCAAATGTGCCAGCGGATACAATTGGGATATATCGCCTCTTATCTGGGCATCACACTATCAACACTCAGCCGCCTCAGAGCATACAAATAATTCCCATACACGGCAAGATTTTGATGCAGGACAAATTTTTAAACTTATAAATTCCGTATTTTTGCGGCTTCTTCAATGACTAATACTAATTTGAACAATAACTTAAAACATGCAAAAAATCTCTTCCTCTGCATTTGCAGACTCTAAACCCCATTACGTACTCCTTGACGGACTGCGAGGGGTTGCGGCTCTTTTAGTGATATGGTATCATGTATTCGAAGGTTTTGCTACAAGTCCCATAGACCAAAAATTCAATCATGGGTATCTGGCTGTCGATTTCTTCTTTATTCTGTCGGGATTCGTTATCGGCTATGCTTATGATGACCGCTGGAAAACAACGATGACCCAAAAAGAGTTTTTCAAACGCAGGTTAATCCGTCTGCATCCGATGGTTGTTATGGGAGCCGTTTTGGGGGCTATCACATTTTGCATACAAGGCTGCGAGCAATGGGACGGTACCCGTGTTTCCATATCAATGGTAATGGTGGCTATGCTTCTCAATCTTTTCCTGATTCCGGCTGTTCCGGGCACGGGTCCCGAGGTCCGTGGAAACGGCGAGATGTACCCTTTGAATGGTCCCAGCTGGTCTTTGTTCTTCGAGTATATCGGTAATATTTTGTATGCCCTATTTATTCGCCGACTGTCTACCAAAGCACTTACGATACTCGTTGTGATAGCAGGAATCGGATTGGCTTCCTTCTCGATATTCAATCTTTCCGGCAACTATCATTTAGGAGTAGGCTGGTCGATGATCGACTATAACCTGATCGGAGGTTTTCTACGTATGCTGTTCGCATTCTCTATCGGATTATTGATGTCACGCATCTTTAAACCTGTCCATATCAAAGGTGCTTTCTGGATATGCAGCGTAGCAACTCTCGTTTTACTTTCCATGCCGTACGTTGGCGGTCATACTTCGCAGTGGATGAACGGTATTTACGATGCTATATGCACCATTCTTATTTTCCCGCTACTTGTCTATCTGGGTGCTTCGGGAAAAACGACGGACAAAGGTACAGCCAAGATCTGTAAATTCCTGGGAGATATATCTTATCCGGTATATATCATACATTATCCTTTCATGTATCTGTTCTATGCCTGGCTATGGAGCAAAGAGCCACATATCACTTTCTCCCAGTCATGGCCGGTAGCCTTATGTGTCTTCTTCGGAAGCATTGTGTTGGCTTACCTTTGCCTGAAACTGTATGACGAGCCTGTAAGAAAGTGGTTGAGCAAGAAGTTTCTGACAAAGAAATAAGGTAATTATCATAACAGGGAAGGGTGAACACTCCATTACAGTTACTCTTCAACAAGACATTTTTACACAAGGTATATAATAAAAAGAAGCTTTCAATATCACTGAATTCAGTTTTTTATCGAGAGCTTCTTTCATTATATAACCTAACCAGCATTATATTCATTATACTTATCCGAAAGAAAAGTCAAAATGACCTTCATTATAAATTTCAATTAATCCATTCTTTCGTTCAATCACTACCTTATTTTCACGAGCCAGCCAACCGACTGCCAGAGCCGTACTTTCCACACTCAGGTTTACTTTCCGGGCAAGTTCGGGAATCGAAATTCCATCAGCCTCATTAAGGGCGTGCCATACTTTGCCTGCGTTGGCACCTACGATTTTCTTATCCATAGTAGTCTTTTTTTTAATTAACCTTAATTCCGCAACACTATAGTTTAACATTATTTATAAGTGCCTGAGCAACAAA
>OBAQ01000676.1_pt1 | contig 29117 bp, 36 predicted proteins | sample 1517821 | NCBI WGS metagenome assembly OBAQ01 (sample SAMN04571705, study PRJEB22368) | human gut metagenome | biome: human gut; material: stool | host: Homo sapiens | place: Luxembourg | collected 2012-09-27
GCATTAGTAAAATAATTGACATATTCATGAAAAATATTGAATTTAAATGTAAGATGTAAGATTAAGTTACAAAAGGTAGTAAACACCTGATATGTAACTTAAGCAATAGCCGTAAGGCATACAATTTAATATTGTTACATAAAAACTAGAGGTGATTTACGAACCTCTAGTTTTTTTATACCCAAAAACAGTTGTCTTATATCTAATTAAAAGGAAAGGTTAGCCTGAATTGGTGAATGGTAGCAAATATGAAATATGTAACAGTTAGAAAAATGGAAGATGGTTCTATGAATAAAAAAGATGTTAAACAGCTTGAAAATTTTTTTAGTGAAAAAAACATGAGAAAGCAACCTATATTAGAAAAAATTTATGCGGTGTCTGAGACAGAATATATAGATGAAAAGAAAACTACAACTAAAACTACAGGATATACATTTGCAATAGGCTCTACTAGTGGTGGATATGATTATACTATCGGATATTTGTGTGATTCAGGTAGGGGATATATGATTCAGGATTTGAATGGAAATTATCATGATTTAAAGTATGGAGTGAATAGGGCAAAAGAAATAATGGAAAGGGAGTTTGCCTATTAATTATAGATGTTAAATCAACGAAAGGGGAAGCTTATGAAGACATATAAAGACTATCAAAAATGGAATATTGGAAGCAGTGATATAGCTTCATTACTTTTACTTGGCTGCAATGAAAATGGAGCAGAACCTATGTTATTAACTTTTGGTTCGGATGGAGATTACAGTGCTTACATTATACCAGATAATGTTGATATAGGAGAGCATTACAAGAAAGTGGCTGAATATACTGACTGGCTTAAGATATATGACGATAGTAGCCTTGTAGTGGATATTAAAGCAAAACATATAAGTGTGTATAGGGCAGGAGAGTTTGGCTGTGTAATTCAGATTACAGAGCCTATACCACAAAACTTTTGGTTCATAGAAGAAGCGGAGGGATGACTAAATGATTGATGAAGAAAACATGAGTATGCCGATTATGGGAGAACAGCAGAAGAAAGAAATCAAAACGATAAAAGAGAGAAAAATCACAGTGAAGTTGTCAGACAAAGATTGTAACCGACTGGCAAGAAAATGTGGGAAGCATGGGCTGACTGTCGGAGAACTGATTGAGAACTTTATAGGGGATTTAGTCGGCGGTACATATTCCAACGGAAGTGATGAAAGAGATTATGCCGAGAGGTGGTTTGAGCGTTGTTGGTTCGGAATGTTCCAAGAGCCTACACTTCTCAATCATTTGCTTTGTTTTGGATATGACCCAGAGGATTATCTGGATTTGTTGGATAATATCGAAACGATAAAAGAAAATATAAAAGTCACTGAAAAGAGTATAGCAGAGCCAAGCAATGAGTGGAAAGGTATTGTGTATCGCAAATACAATGAAGAGGGAACACACTATGTAGAAGTGCCATGCTATAACAGTGTAGAAGAATATCGTGCAAGTGAAAGAGAATTTTTAGAGAATTATCAAGATGAATTAAAGTGCCAAGAAGAAGAATTGAAAAGCATGAGAGCGGACTGGAAGCCAGAGAAAGAGCCGAACATGGACGAAGAAATCAAACTCATTAAGAAGTGGGTAAAGGAAAGAGAGGACTTCATCAATGAATAGGACAAGCCCCATTTTTAGAATGGTGGTAAAAGCAATGTGACGGAATCCGTCACATTAGAAAGGTGGTGAAAGAGTTGGTATCTGAAAGAAAGCCATATGTTTCGTTAAATATGGATAAGCGTTTAGAGATTGAGGAATTATTTAAAAGTGGATATGGAATAGAGGAAACGGCAGCCAAAGTAGATATATCATACACATCTTTATATAGAGAGCTGAGACTAAATGATATGACAGAATATGATTACAATGCTGCAGTAGCACAGAACAATTATACAGAGCGTAAGAGAGCTGCAAAGATTGCTAGAAGAAAGAAATGGGAGATGGAACATGCTGCGAAGAATCAATGAGGATTACATTGTTAATGTACTCAAGAATCACGACCAGCTTATCCTTAGCTGTCAGGTTGAACTTATAAACATCTTCAAAAGTAAGGATGAAGTCGGAATGATAGAATCGGCTTCCATGACACGCAAAGAGCCAGACGGAAGCGCACCGACAAATGCACTTGTTGATTTGCAGAATGTATTAGACCAGTATTTCAAGCTAAATGAAGAATGGGAAAAAAGCATATTGGCAAATGTAAGGAGTCTGATTGAGACCCAGGAGACAATCTACAGAATAATGGCATGTTATAACAACCTGGAACAGGAACAGAAGTATGTATTAGAGCAGTTATACATAAAGCACTCTTTCAAAGAGGGGGTACAAATTCTGATGAAAGAATTGGATAGAAGTAGAACCTCGATTCTAAATTTTAGAAAAAGCGCAATGCAGAATGTAAAAAATATGTATGACAGTGAGCAGTCGAATCTTGAGCTATATGGACTTGTATTAAATGATGGCAAAAATCGTTACAGATAAATATGTGACGGAAACCGTCACATATAGAAAAAGGAGCAGATTACTATGATTATTATTACGACATGGAACTTAAAGGGTGGCACAGGAAAGACCACTACAACATTCAATTTAGCTGCAACATATGCAGCACAGGATAAAAAGGTGCTTGTATTAGACCTTGACATGCAGGCAAACCTTACATCCTTCTTTGATGCAGATATATCAAAGCATAAGCGCAGTAAGCCAGATATCGACCAGGTGATAAGAGGCGGTATTGATATCAGAAAAGCTATATACCATTCTAGGTTTAATAACCTTGATTTCGTAAAAGGCTCTAACGATATCATGTTTCTTGAGCTTGCGGATATAGACATACTTGGGAAACATCTTGCTACGATTGCTGATGATTATGATATCTGTGTTATCGACACACACCCGGACGCTAGTATTTTAACTGAAAATGCACTTGCCATATCTGATATGGTGCTTATCCCAATATCCCTTGATGGTTTTTCCAGAGATAACCTCAATTTGGTTATAAAGGAAATTATAAAGCTTGAGACAAGATGCGGAGAGATTAATTTTAAGGTTTTTGTAAATAAGCTTAAGAATTTACGAAGCCAGAGAATTGTTTATAGCGATTTGGTCGAAAACCATGATTATCCAGTACTCGAAACAAGCGTATCTGATTATTCAGGAATCCAGAGCGCACTTCTTAAGCATAAGCCACTGTTTATGCATAGAAGTAAAAGCGTTGTAAATCGAGATTATGAAGACCTAGCAGATGAAGTACTGCAGATTGTGGAGGTGGAATAATGCCTAAGTTAAATAATTTTTTTGATAAGACAGAAACAGTAGAAAAGATACTGACAAAGAAGATGCATCCACAACTTGTATCTATTAAGAAGCTGGAAGAATCCAAGCTACAGTACAGAGATATCCCACAGGAAGATGTTGAAAAACTTGCTGACTTAATAGAACTGGATGGCGAAGTATTACAGCCTCTCCTTGTAAGAAAAGCTGGAGCTGATACATACGAGATACTTGCCGGACATAAACGATACAGAGCCTGCAGGTATTTAGCAGAGGAAAAAGGCTTAGAGCAGTTCGCAATGATTCCATGTTATGTAAAGGTTATGACGGATGCGCAGGCAGAGTTTGCAGTATACAGTACAAACGGTTACAACAGGAAGACTGATTATGAAATTATGCGTGAAGTAGAGGGAATGTCTAGACTTCTTAAGGAAAATCCGGAATTGTTCCCGGAAGCTGCAAGTGGAAGATTAGTTGAGAAGCTTGCTAGTGTTATGAATATGAGCAAGACAGTTGTGCAGGAGTATAAGACAATCGCAGGTAATCTTTCTGATGAATCTATGGATAAATTTAAAAAAAATGAGATTACAAAAGAATCTGCTAAGACACTTGCAAGCCTTAATAACGAGGAACAGGCGAAGGTACTTAGTACCGGTGCTGTTAAGACAAATGATATTAAGCAGGTAGTTAAAGAGCTTAAAGAGCCATCTAATAAGGATATAGAGCTTGCATTCCACCATATTACATCTAATTCTGATATGAAAAAATATAATCCGGCAAGTGTTTTGGAAAGTTATTTGAAAGACAGATGTGGAAGAACACATGAATATTTTGGCGGTACAAACTTATCTTTCGATTGTTCCATAAGAGGAATTGCAATTAACAGGAAGAAGGAGATTACCTGGCATGACTTTGTGAGCAGGGCAGAACGATTGGGATTGTACAGACCATACGAAAACAACAATGTGACGGAATCCGTCACACAGGCTGAACAATCTGAACAGTTACCAGGGCAGGACAGCATATACAACCACCCAGAGTATCTTCCTGATGATAAATCTTCTGAAAGTAAGGATAATAATACAGATAAGACAAGTGAGCCAGATAATGCCGTAAAGGATGAATATGATACTGACAAGCTGGCAGGAGTAGGTGCGATAGGACGCTGTCCTAAGTGTTTTGGAGCAGTCGCTTTCCTCACTAATCCTAATTGCTGTGGAACATGCGGAAACAAACTTGTGTGGAAAATAGAAAAATAATGTATCCGGGGATTTTCCCCGGAGCTTGCCGGAAGGGAGAGGTTATATATGACAGGTTACATTATTGTAGGAATCATTATGACGGTTGCGGTTTTTGTTTTTGTGATAATGGCAATGATGAAGGCAGCTTCTATATCAGACGCAGTTACAGAGAGGTATATGGAGAGTGTGAAGGAGAAGAATGGTGGTTTACAGAAAAAAGAAAGAGAACTGTTACATTAAATGTAAGGAATGTAAAAAAATATTCTGTACAGAAGAATATGACATGGCTTCATACAAGTATAGAGACAAGCTGGGTGGAAGGTATATATATTTCTGCAGTTACAACTGCATGATGAGATACAAGCGTGAAAAAGGGCAGTATAAAGACAAAATCACAGAAGAAAAGTACGAAGTTGAAGATGTTAAGCTGCAAAACAAAAGGGAGAATGTGCTTAGAGTCTATTCTCCCGGTGGGGTACAGTTTTAAATAATAATTGTGACGGAATCCGTCACAGCCAACAGGCAGAAAGGAATTCATTATGGATAACAAAAAGGAAAACATCATTGAGAATGAAATTGAGGTACAGGTTAAGGAAGACAACGGAGCAGTACTTGAATATGCCAGGAGACTTGCAAAGTTCAGTGACGGAAAAGGAGATAAGATGGATGACGGGAAATAACATAACATCTTACACCATTGTTAATGAACAGGGTAAAACAACCGTTGCAGTAGGTGATACCGTGACAATACATACATTTAGCGGTGGTGGTATGGGTGGCTGCATGGTCGTTAAATTAACCAACAGAGGATTACATTACACCCAGGATGACGGAAAGCATATTAAAACAATTGCTTACGACAGAATATACAGTTTAGAGGTGGATTATGAAGCGACTAATAGATAATGAAAAAAAGGTAAGTAAGGCAACTATACGAAAAGCTGTGGCTGCTGTTATTCTTATCATTCTCTTTATTATATCATATAAATTTCATCTTCCATTTTCAGACAGAGTAACTACAGTTATCAAGATTGGAACGGTTGCAGGTCTTATATATATCCTTGCAACATTCAGAGGAGATGAATAAATATGTGACGGATTCCGTCACAATGACGAGAGGTGAGATGATGAAATTCGACTTTTACTATGGCGAAGAGTCTGAACAGTACAGCTTTTATAGCGTACCAAAAATGTTTTTTACATGTGAGAGATTTGCTGGATTATCGGCAATGTCAAAATTGCTGTATGGATTCCTGCTCGATAGAATGAGCTTATCAAGGAAGCGTAACTGGATAGACGATAAGAATAGGGCATATATAAAGTACAGCCTGAATGCAATAACAAAGGATATGGGAGTAAGCAAGAACTCTGTAATCAAATACATGCGAGAGCTGCAGGAGTTCGGTCTGATAATGAAGTATCCTAACGAGGGAATGGAAGATATTATTTATGTGATGGACTATTCGAGAGTCAAACAAGGCGATACATATAGCAGTGATGACAAACAGAATGATAATGTATTATATCTGGATAGCCAGTCATCAGTAGCAGCTTATAAAGCAGATACCGGACATCCTGATAATGCTCCACCCGGATTTAACACAGTAATTGCCTTAAGCAATATAAATAACACTAAAAAAATACAAGATGCAGGTTGCAAGGGGGATTCTACCCTAAGAGGTGGTTCAAAATCTGAACCGGTTCAAAAAATGAACCAGTTCAAAAATTGCACCGGTTCAAAATCTGAACTGGTTCAAAATTTGCACCACCCTCATAAAGAGAATGATAATAATATATATAATAATATTAATAATCAATCTACTAAGACAGATAAGATTGATAGATATATATATAATAATCCATCTATCAATCAATCTAATCTATCTATCAGTCATACTGGAAAGATTGATAGGATTGATAAGACTGGGAAAGAGAAACAGATATCTGGGGTAAATGCCAATACGGTATATGCACATATCAGGGATTTGGTTAAGAAAAATATTGATTACGACATAATGATTGAGAGGCAGGAGTGCAAGGATTGGTATGATGAGTATTACAACCTCATTGTCGAAGTTCTGACACGACAGAAGGATACAATCCGCATTTCCGGCGAAGATTATTCGGCAGATATGGTTAGGGAGCGTTTCATGAAGCTTAACGGTCTTGACCTGCAATATGTACATGAACAGATGTCACGCACAACCAGCGACATTAAGAATATCAAAGCATATCTTACAAAAGCATTATTTAATGCGCCGACAACCAGAGCGTCTTACTGGGAAAGCAGAGTAAATCATGACCTTGCTAACCGCTAAACATAATGTGACGGAATCCGTCACAGAAAGGATGGTAGACAATGACGAAAAATAAATATTATGATTACCTAGACAGGTACAATCATATGGTTTGTGGGAATGAGTATATGTATGACACTATGGATAACATAGAATATCAATATATTAAATCAAGTCTCTTGAAGCATATTAAATGGCAGTTAAAATGTGCAGCCTACGACATGAATACATTCAACGGATATAAACAGGTTCTTCATAAGCGTAGGTATAAGAAGCTAATGAGAAATATACACGACCTGAAAGAACTTCATGAGAAAATTAATGAAGATAAACCAATAGATATAATGTATTTTACAGGAACATACAGGGGAGCAATGAGCAGTATTGCAGATGATATATTTTCCGGCATGAAGGCAGTATGGATTCCGATCATGATACTGGTTGTTATCTATCTGGTTGCAGTAGGCATTTTTTACATGATGTAGTACTAATGTGATATTGGAAAGGAAGGTGCTTTATGACAGGTATGTCATTCTTTGGTCTTTTTGTAATTATTTTGATATTAATATCATTTTCAATCATTATAGCTGAAGAAGTGAGGCGTAAAGAAGAAAAGCGAGAGCGTACTAAAATGGAAAGTGTAACAATAATGGTTGTTGGGTGGGGATTAATGATACTCGCAATACCATTAACAATATATCTTTTTATAAGTTCATTAGGAGATTTGAAACAAATTTTTATTACTATACTAGGTGCTTTGAAGATTTATAGATAACTCGGTTCGGATAGGAGAAAGGCAATGGATAATACTGGTAAAGAAATAATTGATGTTGGAAAGGCACTATTGAAAGATATATTTTCTCAAAATTGGATGGAAATATCAATTGTTTGCATAGTTGTTCTGATTTTTATATTAATTACATTATTTTCTATAATTCTGTTATTAATATCAATTGTTGAAAGAAATTTTAGGGATATTACAAAAAATATAGTGCTATCACTTTATAGTGTAATAGGAGTATGTTGGATTTTAAAGGCATTTTCTATGGGTGCATCAGATATTGTTACCTTTGCTCCATTATTTCTTATAACTATTATTTACAGTATTAAGAAGCAAGCAGGGTCATGGAGAAAAATAAAACAATATCCAGAGGAGGTAAAGCATGATTAAAGATATAAATATTATGGCACAACCATTTAAAATAATTGTAATTATATTTATCGTGATAAGCATTATTATTGATATAAAAATGGTGTTGGAAGAAATAAAGAAGAAAGATAGACATAATAAGAGAAGCCGGATGGTGTTAGTTTGTATCAATTTTTTAATATTTTTAGTTTCTATGCATTTTAGAAATTTAACATCAGAAGTATTTGCAATAAGTACGGTATTGAATACAACAATATCAGGTTTTTACAGTTTGGATTTACCTAAACATCCAAAAGAATACTATTATAGATTTCTTACATTTTTCACTGTTACGTGTTCTATAAGTGTTGTGATGGTTGTAGGAAGTTATTAAATAAACTAAAAAAGTATGGTACAATATCACTGGAAATATGGATATATGAAAATATGATATTGTACCTGATATGTGACGGATTCCGTCACATATCACAGCTATTGCAGAAAGGAGCAGACATGATATACACAATAGAACAAATAAAAGATAAATGCCGGAAGGTATTTGAAAAGCAAAATTTTGTAAAAGAAGCATATCTGTTCGGCTCATATGCAAGAGGAGAAGCAACAGAAAATAGTGATATTGATTTTATGATTGTTCTTAACAGAGCTGTTGGAATGGAGTTTTTTGGGTTGTATTATTTCCTTCAGGAAGAATTTGGAAAAAATGTTGATGTAATAAGCGAGAAAGAGGCATATGAGATAATGCCTAAAAGTATAGAAAGGGATAAGGTAAAAGTATATGGGAATGAATAGCAAAACCAGATTGATGTTTAACTTATCATATATACACTCATATATAGAGGATATATTGGAAATATGCAGTGAATCAGACTATAATTATCCGTTGATTTTTACTGACAAGAAAAGCCAGTATGCAATAAATATGTGTTTTGTGCAGATTGGAGAACATTGCGCACAGATAAGAGATATTGACAGAACATTTTTTGATAATCAAGAGTTAAGATTATATGAGATTAAGGGTATGAGAGACAGGATAGTCCATTCATATGGTAAAATTGATTATAATATTATAAAAGAGTCAATAAGCAAAGATATTCCAAAGTTAAAAGAGAAGATTGAGGAAATAGTAGATGAGGATATCCTTGATAATCCATATCTCTTATATGAGACAGAATATGATAATTATATTGAAGAGAAAAATGAAGAACCAGAAGAAGATTTGGAATGGAGACCAAGACTGTGACGGAATCCGTCACATCTGATAAGACCAGATAGGAAGGAAAAGTTATTATGATTAAGATGGATAAGATTAGAAAATATATGATAGTAGGGCTTACAGTATTATCACTTGCAGCGGTGACAGCCTGCGGAGCAAAAAAAGATACTGCAGGTAATAATGCAGTCGGAAATATAGAACAGTCTACAGAGAGTGCAACTGTAGCAAAAGCAAAAGACATACAGATGCAGGTTAAGGATGCAGATGGTAATACTGTTACACTTACCGGAGATGCAACAATTAACGAGGATGGCGAAATGGTATTTGAAGGAAAGGATTCTGCCGGAAATGTTGTTAAAGTGACCGGAACTGCTGAAAAGACAGATGGCGGAGGTTTCAAAGTTAAGGAAGCTGCCGTTGAAGGAACAGCAAAGGTTGTGGCAGATAACGGCCAGGAAACAGAAGTGAGCAATGAAGGTTCTGGTGATATCTCTGCTGATGAAATCAAGAATACAACAACAGAGGTTGTTAAGAATGATACTGCAGGTGATAAACAGGAAACAAATAATGCCGGACAGAATGAGAACACATCTGATGTTCCAGGTACAAAGCCATCAGGGGAGAGCAATAGTGCAAATACAGAAGAAACATCAACTCCTGATAATAAGCCGGATAATGGAAATAACAGCAATACTTCTGACACAACACCAGCTACACCAACTGTACCAGAGCATACACATACATGGAGTCCAGTTACAACAAGAATACACCATAACGCAACAGGTCATTATGAAGATGTTGTTGTTGAAACAAAAACCGTGGTAGATAAAGCGGCTTGGAACGAACCTGTGTATGAATATAGAGCATATGCAGTTAAATGTTTAGGATGTGGTAAAGAATTTGAAAATGGTTTGGATTATCAGGAGCATTCTATGAATAGGATAGATGAAGGATATGATGAATGTGGTAGAAGTACAGTACTATACAGAAATGAGCAGGTAGATACTATTCACCATGAAGAAGAAACACACGAAGAAACTGTAACAGAAAAGCGTTGGGTAGAAGATACAGCAGAGTATGATGAGACAGTAATCAGCTATATATGTTCGTGTGGAGCAACTAAATAATTGTGACGGAATCCGTTACATCTTTCGGGGGATAAAGCAGATTTGCTCTATTCCCCTTCTTTTTTTATGCCTCAAATCTGGCAACTATTGTATTGAAAAAAGTACAATCTTGTTAAACTAATATGAATTTAATATATAAATTATTAGTAAACTCAAAAATCTGCAATCCCAGTAAATAAGCCTGAGAACATCACATGCTCATTTGTCAAGAATGAGTTGAAAATTGGACTAAACTGGACTAGATTGGACTAATTAGATGTGGTACTCTATACTTGCAAGAAGTGTAAGGAATGACTTCTTGTTTCCGGGTTGTAATTGTCGGAATAGTAATCAGCTCGAACCGAAGCAGTCCTCGCAAAACTGCTTCGGTTTTTCCATGTGACGGAATCCGTCACATACAATTTAATAGTTCAAGGTTTTAACTTGCATAATAAAAATAAGGAAATCTTTACCAGATTAAATTTGGTAGGGGTTTCCTTTTTTGGTGCAGAAAAATCAGGAAGGAGAAGCAGCGTGAAAAGTGTAAGAGACCCACCAAGCAGATAAAAGGGTAAGAGTTAAACAGAGTCAGCGTGACGGCTTCCGTCACAGAAAGGTAAAATAATGGAAAGAGTAAAAAGAAAAAAGATACCAATATCCAGAAGAATAATATCAAGTATTCTGGCAGTATTTATGGCCGTAACAGCAATCATCACAGGAATGTCACCAGTAACAGCAAAGGCATCAGATGGTGTATATACAGTTGAGGAGGTATCAGATAGAATTAGTTATCAGGAAGCCTTTAGCGGTATTGATGATGCTATGGCTAATTGGGGAACTAATATATTTACCGTATCAGACCCTAGTGGCGATACATATTGGGGACTTTGTGCGTCACCAAACAAAGCAACACCAGGAACAGGTACTAACTATTATGATTCAACAGAATACACAAACGATACAGTTGCAAGAGTAATATATTGGTCACTAGGTAATGGATGGGATGATGAAGAATGGGGCGTTTTAAGAGATTATTCCGAAGATGTCAGAACAATCATTGCTCATCATACTGTTGCTTTAGCAATGGGTAATGACGACTGGAATACAACATATAGTGGCGCTATGGCACTTGGAGATGATTCAAAGATAGGTTATCAGCTTTGTATGGAGCTGCTTAATGTTGCAGCAAATATCAGTACTGGTGACTGGGATTGCACAGTTATATATATATCAGACCCAGACCATGATTGTCAGAATATTGCTGTATATAAAGAAGCTTATAATCCTCCAATAGAACTTACGGGAAGCGTAAGATTCCATAAAGAGTCAGCAATGCCTTCTATATCTGATGGCAATAGCTGCTACAGTCTTGACGGAGCAGAAATATCTATATATTCTGATGCAGACTGTACAGATTTGCTTGATACATTAACAACAGGTGAAGATGGATATACAGATTATTACAGCACTACATTCAGAGAAGGTGACAGTGTAACTCTTTATTTTAAGGAAACCAAAGCTCCAAAGGGCTTCCTTATTAATGATGAGGTGCGTTCAATAACGCTCGATTCTGAGGACAGCTACACCGAGACAATATCAGATATGCCAGGTAATGACCCTATCACATTACTGTTAAAGAAACAGACTGCAGATGGACATGGTTCTGGTGATACAAGACTTGAAGGGGCAGAATATACAGTAAAGTATTATGACATTTTATCAGACATAGACCCGGCAATTGCGGGAAATGAAGCTAAGTATACATGGATATTTAGGACAAATGAAAGAGGATATATATTTTTAGCTGATAATTATTTAGTAACTGGTTCAGATGGTCTTGTTAAAGATATTAGCGGAATGTATACATTGCCTTTAGGAACAATTACACTTCAGGAAACTAAAGCTCCAGAAGGATATTTGCTTAATGACACAGTATATGTAGCACAGACAGTTCTTGATTCGGGTAATAATACAGTCAGAACAACCAACCTTCCAACAGACGACAACGCTGCACAGGAAACACCATATGAAGGAACTATATCTATTCAGAAGTTCTTGGGTGGTAGTACAGTAAAGACATCTGAACCAGATGCAGAATTTGAAATCTATCTCACATCTGCAGGAAGTTATGATGCAGCTCCAGAGGAATCAAGACAGACAATAACAACAGATGCCAATGGTTATGCCATTACAAAGCGTCTGCCATATGGTACATACACAGTTCATCAGACAAAAGGTAATAATAAGTACTATTTTGTTGATGACATGGAAATAACAATCAGTGAGAATAATGCTAATTATCACAAGATTCTGGAAGATTCACCTATTGAGTTCTATATCAAGATGGTAAAAAAAGATGCTGATACAGGTAATACAGTAAATGTAGCCGGCACAACATTTGAATTGTATGATGATAATGGTTCAAAGATATCATTTAATATAATGACATCAAGTGGAATGCAGACAATTGACAGCTTTACAACTGATGAGAATGGATGTGTATATACAGCAGAAAAGCTTCTTAAGGGCAATTATACGCTTGTAGAGACTAAAGCTCCTGACGGTTATGTATTAGATTCAACACCAGTACAATTTACTGTATCAGAAGATACTTATACAGCAGATGGCGGAGCTGAATTTATTCTTGTAGAAAAGAGTGATAAGGCTGTGACAGGACAGCTTACTGTTACAAAGGTCGGTGAAGTTCTTGATGAATATAAGGGCGGATTATATGTAAATCCTGATGAGAAAGGATTTACATATAGAGAAGGTTCTCTTTCAGGTGCAAAATTTGAGGTTTATGCTGCTGAGGATATTTATACAGCAGATAATCAGAAGGATACTGCTGGTAACAGAAACAAGCATTACAGCAAAGGGGAACTTGTAACAACACTTGTTACCGGGACAGATGGAAAGGCAACAGCAACCAATCTTCCTCTTGGCAAGTATAAAGTTGTTGAAGTAGAAGCTCCTGACGGCTTTGTATTAAATCCGGATGAACAGGTAGTGACATTAGTTTATGTTGATGATAAGACTCCTGTTGTAAATGAAGCTTTGACATTTTCAAACGATAGACAGAAAGTAGAGTTATCTGTTTCAAAGCTTGATTCAGAAACAAGAAAACCGGTTGCAGGTGCAGAGTTTGGGTTATATGCAGCTAAGGACATAGTTAATGCTGACGGTAAGGTTATTGTAAGCAAAGATACTCTGCTTGAAAAATCAGTATCAGATTCAAATGGATTAATCCAGTTTGTAAAAGATTATCCACTTGGTTCATATTATGCTAAAGAAATCAAAGCGCCAGCAGGCTATGCCTCAAATGATGAAGTAATAGATTTTACTGCAGCATATCAGGGTCAGAATGTTAAGAGCGTAAAGCTTTCTGCGGAGTTCCTTAATAGTCCAACACATTTTGAATTTACTAAGACAGATATTACTAATGGTTCGGAATTGACAGGAGCAACGCTTACTGTATTGGATAAGAACGGAAATGTAGTTGATACATGGACATCTGATGCCAGAGAAGCACATGTAATTAAGAGACTTGTTGTTGGAGAAACATATACTCTTAGAGAAGAATACGCTCCTTATGGATATCTAAAGGCAACAGATATTCAGTTTACGGTCAAGGATACCGGAGAAGTCCAGCATGTAAATATGAAGGATGAGGTAGCCAGAGGCTCAATTGTTGTAACTAAAGATGGAGAAATTGTTTCTGATGCAACTATCAGGAAGGAATATTGGAATAACTTCGTTTTCAATTTCTTAAAGCGTAATCTTTCAGGAGTAACATTTGATGTTTATGCGAAAGAAGATATTCTTAGCGTAGATGGTCTTAACACGGTATATTATAAGGCAGGAGATAAGATAAGTACTATCGTAACAGATGAGCAGGGTATCGCAAGAATTGATAATCTTCCTTGTGGTAAGTATTATCTTATAGAGACTAAGACGATTGATGGTTTCATTCTTGATAACACCCCAATCGAAGCTGACATTTCATATATCGACCAGAATACTAATGTTGTATATGCAGGAATGAATGTTACAAATGAACGACAGAAAGTACAGATTTCTGTGATTAAGACTGATTCTGAAACAAAGAAAGTTCTTGAAGGTGCAGTATTTGGCTTGTTTACTAAGGAAGATATCGTTAATGCAGACGGTAAGGTAATTGTCAATGCTGATACACAGATAGAAAAGGCTGTTACAGGAAAAGACGGAAAGGTAACATTTACATCAGACCTCCCACTCGGACAGTATTATGTCAAAGAACTGGAAGCTCCGGCAGGATATGTTAAGAGCGATAAGGTGATTGATGTTGATGCAACATATAAGGGAGATAATGTAAAGGTTATTGAACTTGAGGCTGCATTTGAAAATATACCTATTAAGGTTGAATTTTCAAAAACAGATATTACAGGTGAAAAGGAACTGCCAGGAGCAAAGCTTTCTGTGATAGATTCAGAAGGTAAGATTGTAGAAAGCTGGATATCAGAAGCAGGAAAGAGTCATGTAATTGAAAGACTTCCAGTTGGTAAATATACACTTCGTGAAGAATCAGCTCCTTATGGTTATAAGGTGGCTGTTGATGTCACTTTTGAAATAACTGAAACATCTGAAATTCAGAAAGTAATCATGAAGGATGAACAGGCTGTTGGAAGAATCATCATCAATAAGACTGATTCTGTAACAGGAAGTCCGATTGAAGGGGTTGTGTTTGAGATAAGAGACAAAGATGGAAAAGTGCTTGATACATTAACAACAGATAAAAATGGTTATGCTGAGAGTAAGCTTCTTCCAATTTGTACATACAATAAAGACGGTTCGTATAAAGAAGATATCCATTACACAGTAATTGAAACAAAGGCTGCTAATGGATATATTCTTGATGAAGCATCTTATGATGTAGTTCTTAAGTATAGTGATAATGCACCAGTTTGTATTGAAGAAACAGTGAAGCTTACTAATACTCCTAAGCCAGATATTCCAAAGACTGGTGATACAGGTAATGTATATAGATATGCTTTACTTGCGTTAATATCACTTGCAGTTATGGTAAGCCTTGTAATGGCAAAAAAGAGCAGAAATCAGAAGAATTAGAAATGTGACGGAATCCGTCACGCTATCCTGATGGACAGGATGGATAAGGAATAAAATATATCACACATATGGCAGGTGCTTAATTGCATCTGCCTTTTTTAGCGAAAAGGAGAGCAATAATGTTCTGTAATAAATGCGGTACAGAAAATCCGGATGAAGCAATGTTCTGCAGTTCATGCGGTAACAACATGAAGCAAAACAAATCCGGCAGACTAAAGCTTGAAAAAGTGCCGGAAGACAATGTGACGGAATCCGTCACAAATGAAGATGGAGACAGTCAGGATACAACAGATTCACCAGAGACAGATGCAAAAAAAGCGGATGCAACAGTCGGTGTTACAGAAAGCCTTACTCCTGATATGATTCCAGATACATTTAAGGAAAAGGAAGAAAAGCAGCTTGCACAGATAGTTGCTGAACTGCGGTCTGAGAACAAGCAGGCAGTACCTAAAAAGGATTGGTACATATATTCTTTAATGTCTGCTATTCCTGTTGTTGGATTTATCTTTTTTGCTGTCAGGAAGAAAGATAAGAATGAGAATAAGAAGAGTTTTGCAAAAGCCGGATTCACAATAAATCTTATTTTGTCAGTTGTAATTCTGCTGATAGCCGGAAGTACATTATATTTTGCCTTTGGTGGAAAGATTACAATGCCTAAGAAGACAGCGAAGATAACAGAAGAATCAATTGAAGAGACCAGAGCAGCAGAGAGCAGCAGCGCAGCCAGAACTACATCTCAGGCAGTTTCAAGCACAGCAGCTACAAGCCCGGTAAAAAAGACAGAGTCTGTTAAGAGCTTTTCTTATGATAAGAATAGCAAGGCATTTACATTTGAGTTGAATGGCAATACATTCAAGTATCCTGTAGCGGCAGCTTCAATCAAAGATTTGGGTTATATATATGTAAGTAATACATTATCAAGTGAAACAGCAACACTTGATATGTATATGGATGCATATAAGAGTACGATAATGATTAAATACAACACTAAAGCCGGTAACACTTCTGATTGTTATGCAATTGCTGTGGAATTAAAAGAAGGTTCAACATTTATGGGGCTTTCCACCACGGCTACTTATGCAACAGTTAAAGATGCATTTAAAAACGCAGACACAGAAGTTTCAACGGATTACAGGTCAGACACAGCAACAGGAATCCTACAATACATGTATGGGGACAGAAGAATATCTGTAACACTGGATAATGGTTATGTTACAGGCGCATTAATAGAATAAATTATAAAAGAAACGAGGTAGTTTTATGAGAAGAGGAATAAGCCCGGTTAAAGTATTGGCATTAATAGTAGTAGTTATAGTGGCACTTGTTTTGTGCATGGTATTATCAAGACTGATAGTCGGTATCAACCCGGCTGCATTAAACAGATGGTTCGGCATGATATTCTTTGTAATGTTTATTGTACTTGCAGGACTTGGTGTATTTTTAGTCGGTAAATATGTTGGAAGAGATAAATAGGAGTAAGGGTCTGTGTCAAAAAGATACAGGCTCTTTTTTAATGTAAAAAAGTGACGGATTCCGTCACAGCCAATAGGCAGAAAGGAAAAAGTATGACAAAACAGAAAATAAAATTGAGTGAAACACAGAGAAAGGCACTGCAGTTTTTAATGATAGCTGCATTTGTAAGCATATTTATATTTGTTCCTCAACTGACGGTATTTGCAGAAGAGGGAGCAACGGATGGAGCAGCAATTGTTACAGGTGCTTTCAACAATCTTATAGCAATTGTTACAGCAATGGTAAGTTCGATAGGAGCAATTATCCTGTTATGGGCATTCTTTGAAGTAGGTGTGTCAATGCAGAGCCAGGAAGGAACAATGCAGGCTATGGGATTTAAAAGAGTAGGTGGTGGCCTTGTAATGACACTTGCTCCACAGCTTGTTAATGCAATTCTTGGATAAAAATATGTATTAACGCTCGTGATCGGGAGCAATACATTATGTTTTTACATAAATGATGCAGGGCAGATTCTATAAAAAGAATCTGTCCTTTTTAACAGGAAAGGAGAACCAGTGAACATATTAATTAATCCGGTAGCTTTGGCAGCTCCGCAATGGGTTATAGACCTTTTATCAGGTGGTTCTATTTACACAATAGCACAGGAACTATGGAATTTTGTTATGGGAATAGCATATACGCTTATGGGTAAAAATGTAAGTTCGTTTACTACACCTGCAGCTAATGCCTTTTTACAGTTTCTTGGACTTGAAGGAAATGTAGGAGCGTGGGATTATGTTAAGAATACAGTATTTCCATTGTTCCTTTCGATGGGTGCAGCGTTCCTTAATATATTTACTCTCGTAGGATTCTGCCGGCAGGCAAGCAATCTGAAAGAAGGAATAACAATGGAAGCATGGATAGAACTTTTTATTAAGCTTATTGTCGCAAATATCCTTATGGTAAACAGTCTGGATATAATGCAGGAATTTACAGGTTTTGCAATCACAACAACAAAAGTGTTGCTGCCAAAGGGAGTTCCTACAGTAATAGGTGGAGATTATGATGCAGGATTCCGACTTGCAATGATAATGCTTGCACCTATATATCTTATTATATCAGGTGTCTGCTCAATAACAGTCCTTATAGAAGTACTTGGAAGATTTCTTAATCTTTTCATGCTTATATCGGTTGCACCTCTTGCATTGTCAACACTTTCAGGTGGAAGAGGAATTGAAAATTCTGCGATAGCATGGTTTAAAAGCTTTCTCACAAGTACACTGCAGATAATAGTAATTGCACTTGTAATGCAGCTCTGTAGCGGTCTTAATGCAGCACTGACAGGCATGTGTAATTCAGGTCTGCTTGCTTCTTGGTTTGATGGTGCAGTGGCAGTAATATTATCGTTTATATTTATGCCGTTTATGGCAACTGCAGTAAAGTCAAGCGATAACTTTTTAAAGAGAGCATTTGATTTAAGATAATGTGACGAAAGGACAATGTATGAAAATTAATATTAATAAAGACTTCCTGAAGGAATATAAAAACGATTTCTGGAAGGGCTTTTCAATGACAGATATTGTACATATAGCAGAAGGATTTATATGTGCAGGTGCGGTTGTAGCCGTACTTGTGCTTGGATTCAAGATACCGCTTACCATAGCAATATATTGTGCTGTGCCGGTAGCTGCACCTGTCATATTTATTGGATTTTACAAGTATCAGGGTTACTTATCTGTCAAAGAACTTGTGAAAGAATATATGTATACAGGCAATACTAAAAGACTTCTGTATGAATCGGAAGAAATAGAACCAGACAGAAAATTTCAGATTATAAGAAACGTTAATAATAAGGATAAGGCTAAGAGAAAAAGAAAGGGGGCTTAATCGTGGCATTTTATATGAATCCGGCTAAAAGATTCAGCGACAGCATAACACTTACGACTGCACCGGTGAAAACACCTAAAAATACCAGAGAAGCATTGTTTATTCATAAGGCATATCCTAACGGTATTTTCCAGATTGAAAATGGCAAGGGAGCTGTACTTTATGACAGGTGCTACACATTCACAGACATATCATATGTAAACAAAGATGATGAGGACAAGGCAAATGTCCTTCTTTCATTAATGGATTTTTTAAAGGGAATGAGTACATCATTTAAGATAACAGTGTCAAATCAATATCAGAATATGACACAGTTCGTTAATGATATATTTACCGACATTAACAGAAGTGACTATCCGGAGGTAAGCGAAGGCATAAGCATGTGGATTAAGGAAAAGATGGAAAATTCTGACCTTCATGATTTGAACCGGGTGCTTACGCTTACAATTACAGTCAGAACAAGGACATATGATGAGGCAAGAAGCTATTTTCTTGGAATGGATACAGAACTGGAAAGACTGTTTAGCGCAATGAGAAGCATAATAGTTCCAATGAAGGCTGAACAGAGACTGAATATGATTCGTAATTTCTTCTACCAGGAAGAGAAGAAGGAATATGATTTCAACCATGATGCATTGTATGATGTTATTCCTGTGTCAGTAGACCAGTATAGGGATTTCATGATGTTTAATAATGACACATATGTATCAGTGTTGTTTGCGAGAGACTTTGATACTGCACTTGATGATGGAAAGCTCATACATACAATATCTGATACTTCTTACCAGTCATTCGTTACCATTGATTATGCGCCTGTGGAACACTCTGTAACAAGAAGCATGCTAAGAAGTGCTTATGGTAATAACGAGAGGGCAATAAGCCAGGAAGCGGATTCCAAGAAAAGCAATAATCAGGCTGTTACAGGAATCTCGTATAGTAAGAAGAAAAAGAGAGCAGAGCTTGAAGGATATATGGACCAGCTCGATGATGATTCTGAGGAATGTATACAGGCAGGTCTTTTGGTTGTTGTTACTGCAGGAAGTGAGGATGAGCTTGCTGCAAGAATAGAATCAATGCAGCGTACAGCCAAAAATGTCGGTGCATATCTTGAAACATATAACTATGTGCAGCTTAAGGCATTTAACACAGCACTCCCAACAGGTGTCAGACAGGTAAAGAAGATGAGAAGCTTCTATACATCTTCACTTGTAGCATTACAGCCGTTTTTTGCGCCGGAAGTAACAGAGCCGGGTGGGATATTTTACGGAATTAACAATACTACAAAGAATCTTGTATTTGCTAACAGAAAGTCACTGACATCACCTCAGGGAATAATTATCGGACCGACAGGAGCAGGAAAGAGTTTTCTTATTAAGGAAACAGAAATAACACAGACACTTCTATCCACAGATGACGACCTCCAGATAATAGACCCACAAAATGAAACACAGAATGTATGTGCCATGTATGGTGGTCTGTTCCTTGATTTTACTCCTAAATCAGATATACATATAAATCCTATGGAAGTACCATTAAGTCTGTTTAAAGCCGGCACAAAGAAGGACAGAGAGCTGTTCATAGCAGATGTAACAAAATGGGCGACAAGCTTTACCGAAGCCATAATGAAAAAGATAGTCTATACACAGGAACACAGCAACTTCATTGAGCAGGCAGTACAGAATGTGTATGACAAGGTTTTTAGCCGTAATAATCTTATACAGCCTACAATTAAAGATGTCCGTAAGGAGTTAATGATACTTGAGGATAATAACGAAAATGCTCATGATAAAAAGATTATTCATGAGATGGTAAACTGCCTCTACAGTTATACAGATGGTGTATATGATATGTTTGCATATCCATCAGATGTAGATATAAGTACTTACAGACTTGTAGCATTTGGTCTTAAGAATGTTGATGAAAATTATTGGCAGCCAGTAATGATATCAATTATGTTCTTCCTCTCAATCAGGATGAACTACAATCAGGAACTGCAGAAAGCTACACGACTTGTTGTGGATGAAACACAGGTTGTAACCAGGAATGCTTCATCAGCACAAATACTTCTTAATGCTGTAATCACATACAGAAAGTTTGGCGGTATTGTTACACTCGCCATGCAGAATCTTACACGAGCACTGGAAAATCCTGATTTAAGGGATATGTTTCAGAATTGTGGGTATAAGATGTTCTTCCAGCAGGTAGGAGAAGATGCGGAAAGGCTTTCAAAAATTCAGGATTTGACCCAGGCAGAATATGATGCCCTAAAAAGTGATAGACCTGGAAGGTCTGTAATGGTATGGGGCAAGAAGGTTATAATTCTTGACAGTCTTATGAGCAAGGATAATCCACTGTATGAAGTTTTCTCTACGAACTTCCATGAGAAAGCGGAAAAGGCTCGAAAGGAAAAAATGAAAGAGGCTGCTTATGGGGATTAATTTTGCTGATGAAAAAGTAAATGTAAAATCAATACCACAGTTTGGTTCGACAAGGAAGATTCTTAATCCGGTTGAAGAAGAAATAAAGAAAAGCGGTCTTAAGATTCCCAAGCCAGAATATGAAAGACTGTCTGTAGAAAATTACATGACAAAGGAAGAATACAAAGCGTTTTCTTCCCTTTCACCTTCACAGCAGAAGAGAGCATTTGAGGTGTTCAAACAGTCTCCTGAATATAAAAGATTTAAGAAGAAGCTGGATGCACAATCAGAATTGTTATCAAAAAATGTGACGGATTCCGTCACTTTTTTTGATGAGAAAAATAAAAAGAATGAACAGCCTTATACAGATAATCAAAATTATTCATACAGGATAAATGAGCAGGAGGCTTCTTATTCTGCAATGGAAAATACCAAAAAAGCCGGAGAGCAGACTGCAAAAAAAGCTGCTGAAAATGGAGCAAAGACAGCAGCACAGACAGGTGCGGCTGCCGGTTCTGGTGGAGCAAGTGAGATAGCCAAAGAAGCAACAGAGGCAGTGAAAAAATATGCAGATACATTAAAGGATGCATCATCACAGCCTGAATCAGACCCGACAGATTATCAGACGGAGCATTCGTCAGATATTGCAATATCTAAGTCGGGGATGGGAACGATACAAAAAATAACAGCAGTTATCATGGCATTTGCGGCTGCTTTGATATCACAGCTTGGAGTTATTCTTCTTCCTCTGCTTATCGTGTTAGCCGTTGTTATAGTTATTGTTTCTCTTCTTGTTGCACTTATATCATCAATTGCCGGAGCTGTTAAGGATGCATCATCTGCACAGGTCATTGCAGGATTATACAGACAGCTATTATCAGATAATACAATAAGTTATACGCAGGATGTAAAAGACGCTGCAGTCAATGAACAGATAGAAGATTATGTGAATTATCTTCTTGCGATAATGGAAGTTGAGTCACACGGAATTGGAACTGATGTAATGCAGTCATCAGAATCCGCAGGACTTCCACCTAACAGCTTCAAGACACCACAGGAGTCGATTGCACAGGGAGCAAAATATTTTGCTTCATGCGTCATGAAAGCATCTGAAAAGGAATGCGATATAAATACTGCAATACAGGCATACAATTTTGGAACAGGATTTATTGATTATGTTGCAGAAAACGGCAAGGTATATACACTTGATTTGGCAATAGCATTTGCTGAAGAAAAATCCGGAGGGAAACAGGTTGCTTATAAAAATCAGATTGCCATTAATTACAATGGTGGCTGGCGTTATGCATACGGCAACATGTTTTATGCGCAGCTTGTCAATCAGTACATATACAATTATGATAATGCAACTGTACAGAAGATTGTTGATGAAGCAATGAAATATTCAGGATGGGATTACATATCAGTAGGAAGTTCACCTGATGATGGTGGTTTTGATTGTTCAGGTCTTGTTCAATATGTTTATGGTAAGGCAGGAATAAATCTGCCACGACTGGAGAAAGACCAGTACGAAGCCTGCGAAGAAATTGAAGAAGAAAATATCCAGCCGGGAGATTTGATTTTCTATAAAAATGAAACATCGAATGGCGAGATAGGGCATGTTGCAATTTATCTTGGCAATGGAAAAGTTTTTGAGGCAGGAGACCCAATCGGAATATACAGTGCAACTGATGAATGGCATACATCTAATCAGCTTCATATTGGAAGAGTGAAAGGAATTGAAGATGCCGACAGCGCAAGTGATGATTAAAATGTGAAAGGACATGATAATATGCAGGATAAAATACTGGATAAAATTAATGTTGAATATGAGTTGTTCTTCATGCAGTGTATGAGCTGCACAAAGGAACTTTTATATTCAAGAAGTAAAGAGATTGAAATGAAAAAAACTATCACTTCATACTTAAGAGACGAGGTGAAGAACAATAAAAATATTAAGCTTGTCAGGATGAGTACATCAAACAATCTTCTTGATGAGTTCTACAGATATGCGAAAGACCATGAAGATATTTCTTTGAGAGAAGCATTGAAAAATTACATGAAAAATTATACAGAGTAATTTATATTCCCTTAAAAAATCGGAAGATTTTTTTAAAGGATTGATTAAAAATATTTTTCAAAGACACCAAAAACCGAAACGATAATTTAAAAATTACCGTTTCGGTTTTTAAAAATTTTCAGGAGAAAAATTACATGACAAAAAATAAAAGTGTAAAGAAAAAATGTGAATATGATTGTCATGTGTTGTGCCAGAGGGTCTTAGGGATACTCCCTAACAAGGTTGCAAGCCACTTTTTAAGGGGCGATTTTGTATGACAAAATGCGTATCTTGCAAAAAGAAGTACATAAAACGGTGGAAAAAGTGATGCAGACTGCAGCAAACGGTGGATATTGCATCACATCAGTGCAGCACTGGGATTGAGGGTGATGCAGACTGCAGCATAGGGGTGATGCACTTTGCATCATGCATCACATCAAGATGCACTTTTGCATCACCTGGTACATTAATTAAGATGCACTTTGCATCACCTGAAAACAGAATCAAAATCAAATCAGGAAGGAGAAAAATTATGTCAGTTTCAATCAGAATATCAGACGATACAGCAGAAGAATTAAAGAGTGTTCAGCCTGATGGCATGAGCTTAAGTAAGATGTGTGATACACTTCTAAAACTTACGCTAAGGAAAATAAAAACGGATAAAGAAAATGATGATTCAACAGAATCCTTTATGGAAATGGTAAAGAAAATTTCTGACAATATTTCAACGGATAAATTTTCAGACCAGACAGAAAATGAGGAAGAAATTATTGAACAGGATGAGGATAACTTGTCTCAGGAAGCAAGGAAAAATCTCAGGGAAGAAATTGAAAATCTGAAAGAGGATGTTAAAAAAATCAAGATGCAATTATCAGGTGGCAGCTTTGAAAGCATAACAGAAAATGAAAAAAATCTGTTAAAACTTTTCACAGCAAAACCATCAAAGGAGTGTCCCAGTAACGCAGGATTTTTTGGAGAGCCGTATGTAGAAGCTCCACTGGATGAGATAAGATACTACACACAGCATGTAACAAAAAGGATTCCGGCAAGCCTCCCTTCTAACAATGGCTGGAATAATTTCTGTTGGACTTTGGATATAGAAAAGAACCAGGGAGCTTTGCTAAGGAACGCAGAAAACATCATTGCAAAATTTTCTGTTCTGGATAAAAAAATAATGATTTCGAGTGATGAGCTTGTGTTTGTCTGGTATGACTTTGATGGAACATTTGATGAAATGATTGCGGAGTGCGAGAAACGAGTTGCAAAGAAATATGTCGGCAGGGAAACACTCTGGATAATTAAAAGTCTTGCACATATGACAACTCCGCAGAGAGATGAGCTAAGACTCCGACAGCAGATAGTAAATGATGAAATGAGAAAGAGAGGATTGAAAGAATATGACACTGTCAGCATTATCTAAAAAAATTGAAAAGGTTGAAAATGAAATCAATAAGCATCAGGAAATTATTTCTGATAAGAAAAAGGAACTTGCTGAACTGAAAAAGCAGCAGCGTATATTACAGTTACAAGAGAAACAGAAGCGTGGAGAGAATTTTATTTCTACTCTGGAAGAAAAACTTGGAACAGAAGTCACAGAAGAAATGCTTAATAAATTTCTTGCTATGGCAAATGAAAGCGCAACAGTTCCACATGAAAATAAATCTGAAACTGTTCATGAAAGTATAACAGAAAATGTGACAGATTCCGTTACATATAATCACCAGACATATTAATACTTGCGTAATAAAAATGGAGTGGCAGTAATAGATGTCATTCCATTTTTGTTTACCGGAAAGGAAATGTATGGATAAAAAAGAAGGAAGACACAGTGTAAGAATCATCGTACGAATGACAGAAAATGAATATGAAAAATTTGATGCTCTTTACAAAAAGGCACAGGAAAAATCGGATGGATTAAGAAAAAGTGACTTCATGAGGTCGCAGCTTATTTATGAAAATAATGAGAGACAGTTGAAGGAAATAATGAATGAGCTTCGTAAACTTCGTACAGAATTTCATCAAGGACTTTTAAGACTTACCATGTACAATGACAAGGATTCTGCAGAACACATGAAAGAGCTTCTTACCCAGGCAGATGAAAAAATTGATGATATTAAAATAAGACTGGAGGCAATAGATGGCGACAACAATTCTTAAGAATATAAAGGAAGCACCCAAAGGGAAAGCATCACAGCATCTTATTAATTCCATTAAGTACATAATGAATCCGGATAAAACAGAAGGTGGGTTATGGGTTGGAAGCAATTCAGGTGTGACTCCTGATGAAATATATGACTGCATGATGAATACTAAGAAAGAGTATGGAAAAGAGAATGGCCGTCAGGGATATCACTATGTAATATCCTTTCCTCCGGGAGCATGTGATGAAGCAACATGCTATAAAGTAGGCAAAGAATTTTGCGAAGCTTACTTTGGTGACGGCTACGAATATGTCTTCGCTGTTCATAACGACCATGAACATATGCACTGCCATATTGTTTTTAATTCTGTAGGAAGATTGGACGGAAGCAAGTACAGATATGTTAATGGTGACTGGGAGAAATATATACAACCTGTGACAGATAAAATAACAGAAAAGTATGGGCTTGGCAGACTTGAATATGATAAATCTGACAAGAGAGTTGGAAAGTCTTATGCAGAACATTCTGCAGGTAAAGCAGACAAGTTCACATGGAAAAAGATAATAAGACTTGATATAGACATGGCAGTATCCGTATCAAACAATCTGCAGGAATACTTTGATGAAATGAAAAGAATGGGCTATGACATGCGCATAGGTCAGTCTGAAAAACATGGAGAGTATGTATCTTACCATCATCCGGCAATGAAGGAGGTTGATGGTAAGACTTCTAAGAAAGCCAGAAGAGATTATAACTTAGGAATTGGTTATACATTTGCAGATGTTAAGAGAAGAATCATGCAGCCAGATAAAGATATAATTCCTTCAGATATGGTTTATGTAAAGGACAGGCTAACAACTATTACTGAACACAAGGACACAAGATTTCAGGTGTGCGCCGTAATGCGTTACGGACAGGCAAGCCAGTACCATTATTTTGACCTGCAGCTCAAAGAACAGATAAGGGTAAGACAGGACCTAATCGGGATTGATAAGCTGCTTGAGGAATGTAATTACATTCTTGATAACAATATTAAGGATGTGAACCAGGCAAAGGAAAAGCTGGATGCAGTAAAACAGGAGATAAAAGCTGTTAAGGAATTAAAAAGTGATAAGGCATATTCTGATAAAGATATTAATGTAGACGATTTAGGAGTAAAAAGGGAATATGAGGATATTTACCGGGAACTGATTAGTGCCAGGGCAGAAATGACGGATGAAGAATATGAGTCTTTATCTGACAGACTGGAAGAAATTGAAGCGGAGCATCCAGAACTGATAAGAGGTGGTTTTACTGCAGTGTCTGAATATGACAAGAAGCTTGAAATGCTTTATGCAGAAAAGAGAATACTATCAAGGATAGTTAAGGAAGCGGATATAACAGAATCTGTTGTACAGAGACCGCCGGTTAATATTGTACATGCACCGCATAAGATGCCTGAAGAAAAAGAGCGTGAAGAAAATGTGACGGAATCCGTCACACCTAAAGGGGGAATGTAATTTATGGGAAATGAATTAACAAGGGAACAGCAGCTTGCCTTACAGATAGCGGATTATTTTAACATTGATGTACCGGATATTATAAACGAGTATGTAATAGATTCCCTGACGGTACAGAGAATGATATATGCTCTGGTAACAGTGAGAAATACAGACAGGCTTAAGAAGCTGTACAATGATAACCCTGAACCTGACGCATTTTATGAGGCTGTCCAAAATTATAATACCGATACATATATGGATAATGACAAGCTGGCTGCGCAGATAAGAAGCCAACGACCTTGCCGTTAAAGTAACACAAGCCAATATAGAGATAAGAGACTTATTTCAGAACCAGGTTAAGGCTGCGTATGATAAAGAGAAAGAGACACAGAAGAAGCTGATGGAGCAGTATCAGCTCACACTTGATGAAAAGGAAAGAGCATATAAGCTAATGATGACGCAGCGTGATGAAGCCAGAACTAAGATAAAGATGCTTGAAGCTCAGATATCTGATATGGAAGATAAGCTTAATATCGGAAGTGCCAATCTGAATCAGGACAGTTCACGGAAAACAAAGAATACAGGCTTTTTCTCAAAGTTATTTAGCAAAAAGAAAGATGAGAATGCAGCTTATGTATATGATTCTTTTGTAAAAGAGATAGCATCTGATAAGCGCTTTTCAAGTGAACAGAAAGACTTCCTTATGCACTGCATGGAAGATGGCTTTGCATACGAAGAAATAAGAAGAATAGCAAGACCAGAGCTGGATGTGGCAATGATGGAGCGTCTGGCAAATTACTATAAGAAAAAAGTTAAATAAGAATTTTAATTTTAAAAACGAACTAGGTTAAGTTTTTTATTTTTCACGAATGTTGGTAGCATTCATGATAAGTTTAATGAGATTTTGAAAACACAGCGGCTTTTTCGGTAGACCGTTTTTTTCATGCCCAGATATTATAAAAAAAGCTTTCAATTTTCTTGTGTGAAATCCATTAATGAGATACAATAAATAAGTAAAGTTTAATCATTAAAAGAGAGGTGAAGCGTAATGAGCGAAAGAGAGAAAGCATTACAGTTATTAGATAAAGTACCAGATTATAAGCTGGAATATGTGATTGCTTTTTTACAGGGGGCTACAATTCCAGAAAGCAAACCAAACGCTGAAACTATAAATGCAATGAAAGAACTGGAAAATGGTGGTGGAGAGAGTTTTGATACACTTGATGAGTTATGGGATAGTCTGGAGGGATAAATAAGTGTTAAAAATCAAAGATTCCGGACAGTTCAAAAAGGACTATAAAAAATGTGTTAAGCGTGGTCTTGATATGAATTTATTGAAAGCAATTGTAAAAACATTGGCAATACCTGAATCGTTAGATATAAAGAACAAAGACCATAATTTAACTGGAAATTATGCAGGCTTCAAGGAATGTCATATAATGCCAGATTGGTTACTGATTTATCGGTATAATGAAGAATACCTGGAACTTGTCAGAACAGGAACTCATTCAGATTTATTTTAAAAGTTGAACCAAACTGGACTAGATTGGACTAATTAGATATGCTACTCTATACTTGCAACAAGTGTAAGGAACACAGCAAAATGATACTAAATGAGACTGGATGAGACTAATTAGTTGTGTTACCCTATAATTGCAATAAGTATAAAAAGAGGATTTAAAACAGGTGTGAATCTGCTGTGGCAGGTTCGCACCTTTGTTTTAAGTCCTTTTTTTATGCAAAAAATGTGACGGATTCCGTCACAGTCAGATGAAAGGAAGAGAGAATATGACAAAACAGGAAGTAATTGAATTAGTAAAGAGTGGCAGATTAAGAGGGTTTTTAACTCCAGAAGCTGCAAGATATGCAATTAATATTGAGGAAATGGGGACATATACAGGAATCGTCCTTGTTAATCCTGATATGAAAGAGGCTGCATATCCGGTTTTTAATCTTGACAGGGCAATGGAAAGACTGCAGTATATCGATACTCCGGAAGAAACAGCAGAGATACTTGCAGGAACAATTAACAGATTTCTGCAGACCGCACCAAAGAGCAGCGACATTAATATTAATGGCTTGAGGGAAAAGCTATCTAATTATAATGCAGCAAAGCCATATATATTTATGGACGCAGTCTCACATAAATATAATAATGACAGAGCAGTTATCCATGAGATAAATGGAATGAAGTTTGTTCCCAAGATTATGATTTCTGATGAAGAGAGAATGCGTGCAGTATCACCAGTACCTAAAGACTGGCTTATTGAGCAGGG
>OBAQ01000686.1_pt1 | contig 28831 bp, 27 predicted proteins | sample 1517821 | NCBI WGS metagenome assembly OBAQ01 (sample SAMN04571705, study PRJEB22368) | human gut metagenome | biome: human gut; material: stool | host: Homo sapiens | place: Luxembourg | collected 2012-09-27
CCCGGCAGGGCGCGGCGGTGACGCTGCTGGAGCCCAACGAACGGCTGGGCAAGAAGGTGAATATCACCGGCAAGGGCCGGTGCAATGTGACCAATGACTGTGACCGGGAGACGCTGCTTGCCAGCATTCCCGGTAATGGGCGATTTTTGTACGGTGCGCTGACACGGTTCACGCCCCGGGACACCATGGCGTTCTTTGAGGCGCTGGGCGTGCCGCTGAAGGTGGAACGGGGAAACCGGGTGTTTCCGGTGTCCGACAGTGCCTTCGACATCACCAACGCGCTGGAACGGGAGCTGAAGCGCCGGAAGGTGCGGTGGGTCCGTGACCGGGCCGTATCAGTGGAGACGGCGGATGGCGCGGTATGCGCCGTAAAAGGGGAGAAGGAAACGTACCCCGCGCAGGCGGTCATTCTGGCTACAGGCGGGGTGTCCTATCCTGGCACCGGGTCCACGGGGGACGGCTACCGCATAGCGGAGGCACTGGGACACACCATTGTGCCGCCGCGGGGCTCACTGGTGCCGCTGGTGTGCGCGGGCGAGGACTGTCCGGCTATGCAGGGCCTGAGCCTGCGGAACGTGGCAGTGACGGTATACAACGGGAAGAAAAAGGCGGTGTTCCGGGATTTCGGCGAGCTGCTGTTTACCCACTTCGGGGTGTCCGGACCGCTGGTGCTGTCCGCCAGCGCCCATCTGCGGCGCTGGGAGGGGGAGCACTATACGATAGAGATCGACCTGAAGCCGGCGCTGGATGAGCAGAAGCTGGACGCGCGGGTGCTGCGGGATATCGGAGAAAATCCCAACCGGGAGATGGGGACCATCGCCGCGGGGCTGGTGCCCCACAGCATGGCGCCGGTGGTGCTGCGCCGGGCGGGGCTGACCGGAAGCGAAAAGGCCAACAGCCTGACAAAGGAACAGCGCCGGGCACTGGTGCAGGTGCTGAAGCACTTTACGCTGGAGCTTACCGGGCCGCGGCCCGTCAGTGAGGCGATCATCACCGCCGGCGGCGTGAAGGTGGGAGAGGTAACGCCAAACACCATGGCGTCGAAGCGGGTGAGGGGATTGTTTTTTGCCGGCGAGGTGCTGGACGTGGACGCCTATACGGGGGGCTTTAATTTACAGATCGCATGGGCGACGGGGTATCTGGCGGGGCTGAGCGCCGCAGAAAGCGAGGAAATGACATGACGGAGAGACAGTACGCAGTGGCCATCGATGGGCCGTCCGGCGCGGGGAAGAGCACGCTGGCCCGGGCGGCGGCGGAGGCGCTGCATATCTTATATGTGGACACCGGGGCCATCTATCGGACCATCGGCGTGTATATGTATCGGCATGACATCGCGCCAACGGACGCGCCGGCGGTGATTGCGGCGCTGCCGGAGATCACTGTGGCCCTGCGGTATGACGAGGAGGGTCTGCAGCGGATGTATCTCAACGGCGAGGACGTGACGAAGGAGATACGCCTGCCGATGATATCGAAGTACGCCTCAGACGTGTCGGCCATACCGGAGGTGCGGGCGTTCCTGATGGAGCTGCAGCGGTCTCTGGCGCGGGAGCACAGCGTCATCATGGACGGACGTGACATCGGGACCGTGGTGCTGCCGGACGCGGAGGTGAAGGTGTTTCTGTGCGCGGATGTGGAGACGCGGGCGCGGCGGCGGTTTTTGGAGCTGGAGCAGCGGGGCACGCCGAAGCCCTTTGACGAGGTGCTGCGGGATATGGAGCAGCGGGATTATAACGATACCCACCGGGCGGCGGCGCCGCTGCGGCCGGCGGATGATGCCATTATGATCGACAACACGGACATGGACTTCGCGGCCAGCCTGGAGCTGCTGCTGGATGTGATACGGGGGCGTGTGGCATCGTGAGAAATAAGTTTTACGCGGCGGCGTGGCGGGTGCTGCGCCCGCTGGTGCTGTTTTTTCTGCCGGTGGACCTGCGGGGAACGGAGCATCTGGAGGGCGGAGAACCGGTGCTGCTGTGCGCCAATCACTCCAGCGCCTGGGACCCCATCCTATTCGTGCTGTCCATGCCCCAGCGGTTCAACGTGCGGATCATGGCTAAGAAGCAGTTGTTCTCCATCCCCATCGTGGGTGGATTCCTGCGGGCGATCGGTGTGTTTCCGGTGGATCGGGGCAACAGTGACATTGGGGCGGTGAAGACCGCCATACAGAGCCTGCGGGACGGGTGGAACCTGTTCCTGTTTCCGGAGGGAACACGGGTGAAGACACCGGGACAGGCGGATGTCAAGTCCGGCGCGGGCATGATGGCCATCCGTGCCGGCGTGAAGCTGGCGCCGGTATATATCGGCACGAAGAAGCGCATATTCCGCAAGACGCCCATCATAATCGGCGAGCCCTTCGAGCCGGAGTACACCGGCCGCAAGGGTACGGCGGAGGAATATACTGCCAACGCCCATGAGGTCATGCGGCGGGCCTATGCCCTGGGAGGGATCGAATGCAGGTGATACTGGCGAAGACGGCGGGGTTCTGCTACGGCGTGGAACGGGCCGTGCACATGGCGGAGGCGGCAGCCCGGGAGGGCGGCTGCGTCATGCTGGGCAGTATCATACACAATGACCGGGTCATCGCGGCGCTGGAGGCGTTGGGTGCGCGTCAGGCGGACAGCCCTCAGCAGGTGCGGCCGGGAGAGACGGTGATCATCCGTGCCCACGGCGAGACACGGGAGGCTTTGCGGATGCTGGAGGAGCGGGGCGCACAGATCATGGATGCCACCTGTCCCCATGTGCTGCGGATCCACCGGCTGGTGGAACAGGCAGCCCGTGCGGGCCGGACACCCATCATTATCGGAGAAGCGCACCATCCGGAGGTGATGGCCGCCGCAAGCCGCTGTGAGCGCAGCGTGGTGCTGGAAAACACGGCAGAGCTGGCTGATTGGGTGGCGGCGGACCCGGCGCGGAAGGACATGGATTTGCTGGTTACCGCACAGACGACCTGTATTCGTTCGATATGGGAAGAGTGTGTAAAATTTTTAAAAAAACAGTGTACAAACGCCGAAATCTTTGATACAATATGTGATGCTACGCAAAAACGTCAATCCGAGGCGGCGAATATCGCCGGACGGGCGGACGTTATGGTCGTGGTCGGAGATCGTAAAAGTGCCAACACCAGACATTTAGCGGAGATCTGCAGCACACGCTGCGCCCGGGTCTATCAGATCGAAGGGCCGGAGGAGCTGCGGGTCGGGTCCCTTAACGGATGTTCTGTGGCGGGGCTTACAGCCGGCGCGTCCACGCCTGCGGGCATCATTAAGGAGGTATATGCAACGATGAGCGAAGAGATCAAGAACATGGAAGCTACGGAAGAGAGCTTCGAGGAAATGCTGGAAAAATCTTTTAAGACTTTGAATACAGGAGAGAAGGTAACCGGTATTGTAACGGCGATCGGCCCCACCGAGGTGCAGGTCGATCTGGGCTGCAAGCAGGCGGGCTATATCTCTGTGGACGAGCTGTCCGCAGATCCCAATGTGAAGCCTGAGGACGTCGTCAAGGTCGGCGACGAGATCGAGACCTATATCATCCGCGTCAACGACGTGGAGGGTTATGCCATGCTGTCCAAGAAGCGTCTGGACGCTGTCAAGGTCTGGGAGGATATCGAGAAGGCCCGCGAGGACAAGACCACTCTCGAAGGTAAAGTCACCGAGGAGAACAAGGGCGGTATCGTCGTTAATGTCAAGGGCGTGCGCGTGTTTGTGCCCGCTTCCCAGTCCGGTCTGCCCCGCGGCGCTGAGCTGAGCACCATGATCGGCCAGACCGTGTCCCTGCGGATCACCGAGGTCAACCGTGCCCGCCGCCGCGTCGTCGGCTCCATCAAGGCCGTGACCTATGAGGCCCGTCAGGCCGCCCAGGCGGAGATCTGGAACAACATCGAGGTCGGCAAGCACTACACCGGCACCGTGAAGTCCATGACTTCCTACGGTGTGTTCGTGGACATCGGCGGCGTGGATGGTATGGTACATATCTCCGAGCTGTCCTGGAGCCGTATCAAGAACCCCGCCGAGGTGGTTTCTGTGGGCGACACTCTGGATGTGTACGTTATCTCCTTCGATCCCGAGAAGCACAAGATCTCCCTGGGCGTCAAGGACCGCAGCATGAATCCCTGGGATAAGTTCATGGCTACCTACCACGTGGGCGATGTGGCCAACGTGCGTATCGTGAAGCTGATGACCTTCGGCGCGTTCGCCGAGGTCGTGCCCGGTGTGGACGGCCTGATCCACATCTCCCAGATCGCGGATCGCCGCATCGAGAAGCCCGGCGACGTGCTGACCGAGGGCGAGATGGTGGATGCCAAGATCACCGCCATCGACGAGGAGAAGCAGAAGATCTCCCTGTCCATCCGCGCGCTGCTGGCTCCCTCCGCTGACGAGGACGCCGACGAGGAGTAATTGAATGGTAAACCCCCTCCGCTGCCCCACAGGCAGCGGAGGTGTTTTTGGTTGTTTTCACAATGGCGTGCAGGGGAAAATATCTTGCGACCTTGCGGAGAGGCATGGTACAATCGAGGTGGGCAAGAGAATTTAAGAGCATTGTGCTGAAGATAGAACGGATCAATTGGAATTTGACAGGGGGAGCGTGATCGTATGAAAAAGTTGATGGCATCAGTGTTAGCGTTGGTTTGCGTTGTTGCTATGGCGGGCTGCGGAAAGTCGAATGTTGGGGACTATCCTGCGACGATAATGGTAAATGGGATAAATTACTATTCGACCGATAATGCTGTTCCCGTTGAAGTAGACGAGAGTGTTATTCAGTACACCACGTCGTATGCGGAGGATGGCGTTCCCCGAAAAGATGGTGAGGCAAACTTCAACAGAGACCTGGGGACTCCGTATGCTGTTATTGAGGAAGACTTGGTAGTTGTCCTTATGGACAATGAGTGGATAGAGTTCAAGGCAAAGTAAGAGCGATCTCAGGTCGCGAAAGAGCGGGACGATGGGAGAAGCGTGCCGTACGAAAGGGACGGGGGATGAAGCGGGGGAAAAGAAAAATAATTTTGGGAGAGTTGCCTGTTTATGGGCAACTCTCCCGGTTTTTTGGCATAGGGGCAGAACCGGATCGCAGGAAGGGGGGAGCGCATATGAAAAGAGCAGACGTGAACTGGGGAGAGGTAAGGCGTAAGTATGAGTCGGGAATGTATACCTATCAGCGATTGGCAAGGGAGTACCATGTGTGTACGCAGACGGTGTGGCGACATGCGATCAAGGGACAGTGGCAGATCGGCCGGGAGGAGGCGGAAAAGCAGATACTCCGGCGATGCCTGATGGCCACGGCAAAGCTGCTGGAGACGGCGGCTGCCGGGGCTGCGGAACGGCTGGAAAGCGGAGAGGGCAGCCTGAAGGAGGTCAAGGAGCTGGGAGGTATCCTGCAGGCGCTGGTGGGGACAGCGGCAAAGATGTGTCAGAGCGAAAAGAACAACGACACGGCGGTCAACGAGATACGGGTGATCATGTCGGAGGAGGTAGAGGCGTTGAGCGGATGATATCCATGCCGGACCTGTTCATTTTTGCACAAGCATTCCCGAGAATTCTTGTAGGTTTCGCCAATTTCCCCGCGGGCTGCATTGTGGTAAAATTAACAATTAGAAAATTCAGCCTTCGTCGGAAGGGATAGGAAAGAACAGGGAGGAACAGGACATGGCTTTTGCTGATTTTCAGGCGCTGTACAAGCAGAAACTGACCACCGCGGACGAGGCGGTGAAGGTCATCAAGTCCGGCGATTGGGTGGACTACGGCTTCTGCGCCATTCATCCCCGGGTGCTGGACGAGGCGCTGGCCCGCCGTGCACCGGAGCTGGAGGATGTGAAGGTCCGGGGCGGTATTAGCCTGTGGAAGCCGGCGATCTTCGACATCGAGGACCCGGTGCACCATATCATCTTCAACTCTCACCACATGAGCAGCGTGGAGCGCCATCATATCGCCAGCGGCGCCGGGTTCCACGAGCCCATGCGGTACTCCGAGCTGCCCCGGTACTACTACGACCACATCACGCCGCCGGACGTGGCCATGTTCCAGGTGGCCCCGATGGACAAGCACGGGTACTTCAACTTCGGGCTCTCCGCCAGCCACGTGAAGGCGGTGTGTGAGATGGCCAAGGTGGTCATCGTGGAGGTCAACGAAAATATGCCCCGGTGCCTGGGCGGCTTTGACAACTGTATCCACGTCAGCGATGTGGACATGATCGTGGAGGGACGCAACGACCCCATGGGCATCCAGCCCAGCGGCACGGCTACGGAGGTGGACCGGGCGGTGGCGAAGCTGATCGTGGAGCAGATACCCGACGGGGCCTGTTTGCAGCTGGGCATCGGCGGTATGCCCAACACCGTGGGCGCTATGCTGTGCGAGTCCGACCTGAAGGATCTGGGCGTACACACGGAGATGTATGTGGACGCCTATGTGGATCTGGCTATGGCGGGGAAGGTCACGTGCATGAAGAAGAACATCGACCGGGGCCGGCAGGTGTTCGCCTTTGCCGCCGGTACCCAGAAGCTGTACGACTATCTGGACGACAACCCGGCGTGCATGGCCGCGCCCATCAGCTACACCAACGACATCCGTACCATCGCGGCCATCGACAACTTTATCTCCATCAACAACGCGGTGGATGTGGATCTGTACGGGCAGGTGAACGGCGAGACGGCGGGCACCAAGCAGATCAGCGGCGCCGGCGGACAGCAGGACTTTGTGCTGGGTGCGTATCTGTCCAAGGGAGGCAAGAGCTTTATCTGTCTCAGCTCCACTCACGCAGACAAGGACGGCACGCTGCATTCCCGCATACGGCCTACCCTGCAGAACGGCTCCGTGGTGACGGATACCCGCGTGAACACCATGTATGTGGTGACGGAGTACGGCTGCGTGTGCCTGAAGGGACTGACGGTGTGGGAGCGCGCGGAGAAGCTGATCTCCATCGCGCACCCGGACTTCCGGGAGGAACTGATCCGCGAGGCGGAGAAGCAGAAGATCTGGTATCCCCACAACAGAAGATAACGAATAACGAAAAAGAGCGCCGGGAGGCGCTCTTTTTGCATGAAAGAGGCGGTATCCGCGCAAGCTACGGCAAAAAGGAGGCGCGGATATGAGCAACGACGAAAACCGGGAAAAGAACGAGGAAAAAGCGGCGGTGCCGGTACAGCCGATCATCGACATGGGCAGCACTGTGGTGAAGAACAGCCGGGGGACGGTGCACTGCCTGACCATCGTGGGGCAGGTGGAGGGACACACGCTGCTGCCGGACAATCTGAAGAGCACGAAGTACGAGCACGTGCTGCCGCTGCTGGCGGCGCTGGAGCAGAACGAACAGGTGGACGGGGTGCTGCTGCTTCTGAACACCGTGGGCGGCGACATCGAGGCGGGACTGGCCATCGCGGAGCTGGCGGCGGGCATGACGAAGCCGGTGGTGACGCTGGTGTTGGGCGGCGGGCACTCCATCGGCGTACCGCTGGCGGTGTGCGGGAAGGAGACATTCATCGCGCCCACGGCGTCCATGACAGTGCACCCGGTGCGGATGTCCGGGACGGTCATTGCCGCGCCGGAGACGTACCGATACTTTGAACGCCTCCAGGAGCGCATTATTCAGTTCGTGGCGGCCAACAGCCGCGTGACCGCGGAACGGTTCCGGGAGCTGATGCTCTCCAGCGGCGACATGGCCAATGACGTGGGGACGGTGCTGTACGGCGAGCAGGCGGTGGCAGAGGGTATCATCGACCGGATCGGTACACTGGGCGATGCGCTGGAGGCACTGTACGGACAGATCGAACGGCGGCATAGATAGATATTGGCGGAGGGCGGGGGCTCTCCGCTTTTTTCATGCCGGCGCGTGGGTTTTTCTTGAAAAACGGGGACTTCCATAGTATACTATCTTAGTTAAGGTATGCCAAAGTATAAGAGGTGACGCAGTTGTACTTAAAAGCACTTGAGATACAGGGGTTCAAGAGTTTCCCCGACAAGACGGTATTGAATTTCGGCGAGGACATCACCGCTATCGTGGGACCAAACGGGTCCGGCAAGTCCAACATCTCCGACGCTATCCGCTGGGTCATGGGCGAGCAGAACAGCCGCCAGCTCCGCGGCGCCAAGATGGAGGACGTGATCTTCGGCGGTACGGAGAAGCGGAACCAGATGGGCTTTGCCCAGGTGACGCTGGTCATCGACAACACCGAGCATATCTTCCCTACCCGGGAGGAGGCAGAGGTGGCCGTGACACGGCGGTATTACCGCAGCGGTGAGTCGGAGTACTATATCAATAAGCAGTCCGTGCGGCTGAAGGACGTGAACGAGCTGTTCATGGACACCGGTATGGGCCGGGAAGGCTATTCCATTATCGGACAGGGCAAGATCGACGAGATACTGTCTGTGAAAAGCGGCGAGCGCCGGGAGATCTTCGAGGAGGCCGCCGGTATCAGCAAATACCGGCACCGCAAGGAGGAGTCCGAGCGCAAGCTGGAGCGCACCGAGGAAAACCTGGTGCGTATCAACGACAAGATCGCCGAGCTGGAATTGCAGGTGGAGCCGCTGCGGGCGCAGGCGGAGACGGCGAAGAAGTATCTGGTGCTGCGGGATGAGCTGCGGGTGCTGGAGATCTCCGTGTGGCTGGAGCAGCTGCAAAACCTGCGGACTGCCAAGCTGAAGCTGGAGAGCGATACGGCTCAGGCCAAGGAGGCCTGTGACCAGGCCCAGGCGGCGCTGGACGAGGCCTACGCCCAGGGAGAGAGTTTTACCGAGGAGATGCGGCAGAACGACGTGGCGGCTGACGCGCTGCGCGGTCAGGTGACCGAGGCGGAGTCCGCCGCCGGCGAGGAGTCTGCGGCCATCGCGGTGCTGCAGACCTCTGTGGAGCACAACAACGAGTCTCTGCGCCGGCTGGAACAGGAACTGACCAGCACAGACCAGCGGCGGGAGAATTTACAGGGACAGATCGACGGACAGCTGGCGCGTATCGCGGACATCGACCGCGACGCGGCGGTATTGGAGACGGCGCTGAGTGAGCTGCTCTCTCGGGCGCAGGCGCTGGCTGACAGCGCAAAGGGCGCGGCGGACGAGGCCGAGGCTCTGCGGGCGCAGGAGGCCATTGCTGTGGCTGAGGCCGCAGACGGGCGCGCCGCGCTGTCCGCCCTGCAGGCGGGCCTGGACGAGGCCGGACAGCGGCGGATTACGGTGCGGCAGGAGCTGTCCGAGGCGCAGCGCAAGCTGGAGGAGAGCGAAAAGGACGCAAAGACCAATCGCCGGGCGCTGAACGATGCCAGGGAGGAGGCCCAGGCGGCGGAGAATATCATTCAGGGTCACAGCCTGCGAATGGACAGCCGCCGCCAGAAGGCGGAGAGCGCCCAGAACATCAAGCAGGAGCTGACCCGGCAGGTGAACGCCCAGGAGGACCGCATCCGTCTGCTGACGGAAATGGAGAAGGAGTATGAGGGCTTCAACAAAGCGGTAAAGACCGTGATGCAGGCAGCGGAGAAGAACACGCTGCGGGGCATTCACGGGCCGGTGGCCGGATTGATGACCACAGAGCAGACCTATGCCGTGGCGCTGGAGACGGCACTGGGCGCGGCGCTGCAGAACATCGTGGTGGAACGGGAGGAGGACGCAAAGGCGGCCATCCAGTTCCTGAAGCAGCGGGACGGCGGCCGCGCTACCTTCCTGCCGCTGACGGCCATCCGGGGCGACGAGCTGCGGGAGAACGCTGCGGGAGAGTATGGTTTTGTAGGCATCGCCAGCCGTCTGGTGCGGTATGACGCGCGATACGACCATATTTTTAAAAATCTGCTGGGTCGGACGGTGGTAGTGGAGGACCTGGACAGCGGAATCGCCATGGCGCGTAAGTTCCGCAATGCCTTCCGCATCGTGACGCTGGACGGACAGATCATCAACCGGGGCGGCTCCATGACCGGCGGCTCCGCCAGCCGATCCTCCGGCGTGCTGTCCCGGGCCAATGAGCTGGAACGGCTGAAGGCGGCACAGGGCGCCCTGCACGGTAAGCTGAACGAGGCCGCGCAGCAGGCCGAGGCGGCCCAGAGGGAGCTGCAGAAGGCTGAGTATGAATTGCAGGTGGCCAAGGACCAGCAGCGCAAGGCGGCGGACGAGGTGCTGACCCTACAGGGACGGCAGGACCACTATGACCTTCTGTTGGAAAGCCTGCGCCTGAGCTGCGAGACTATGGAGCAGGAGTTGTCCGGCCTGGACCGCCGGGAGACGGACGGCCGCGGGCGCATGGCCGGGATACAGGCGGACATCACTGCGGCAGAGGACCGCGCGGCCGCGCTGCGGCAGGAGATGCGGGACAAGCTGGCCGGCCAGACCGATCTGACGGAGCAGACCAACCAACTGGCCCAAGCCGTCAGCGACAAGAAGGCCGATCAGGCGGCGCTGAGCGCGGAGAAGGACAGCGTTCTGCGGAGCGTGGAGGACCTGCGGGGCTTGCAGGCGGATATGGTATCCGACCGCGCTGAGCGCGACCGGCGGGTGCAGGAATACCGGCAGGCCAACGAGAAGGCGCTGGCCGATATGGCGGGCCATCAGGCGGCGCTGGAGGAGAAGAACGCCCGTGTGATACAGCTGCGGCAGCGGCTGGAGGATCTGGCCCAGGCCAAGCTGGCGCTGGAGCAGCAGCGTGACCAGAACGGCCGTGACAGCCGCGCCTGCAACGATACGCTTTTGCAGACCATGCAGGCGTACAACAAACTACAGCAAAAGCTGGAAAACAGCGGCATGGAGGAGGGGCAGATCCTGGAGAAGCTGTGGGAGCGCTACGAGCTGAGCCACAGCGACGCCATGGAGCAGCGCATCGAGCTGGAGAGCGTACCCAAGGCCACGCGGCGTATTGCCGAGCTGAACCGGGAGATCAAGGGGCTGGGCACGCCCAACATCGGCGCCATCGAGGAGTTCGACCGGGTGAACACCCGGTACACCTATCTGTCCGAGCAGCGCAGCGATGTGGAGCAGGCCAAGGAGGAGCTGCTGGGCATTATCGACCAGATCACCCAGCAGATGACCAGCATTTTTGCCGAGCAGTTCCAGCTGCTGAACGAGAGCTTCCAGGAGACGTTTTTGGAGCTGTTCGGCGGCGGCAAGGCGCGGCTGGAGCTGGAGGACGAGAGCGATATCCTCAACTGCGGCATCGAGATCAAGGTACAGCCCCCCGGCAAACAGCTGAAGACCATCACGCTGCTGTCCGGCGGTGAGAAGGCCTTTGTGGCCATTGCGCTGTACTTCGCCATTCTGAAGGTACATCCCACGCCGTTCTGCGTGATGGACGAGATCGAGGCGGCGCTGGACGAGGCCAACGTGGTGCGCTACGCCCGGTATATGCGGCGGATCGCCGGAAAGACGCAGTTTATCGTCATCACCCACCGGCGGGGCACCATGGAGGAGGCGGACGTGCTGTATGGCGTGACCATGCAGGAAAAGGGCGTCAGCCGGATACTGACCATCAATCTCAACGACATGGCCAAGGAGCTGCATATCAAATAAGGAGGGCTTGTTATGGCAATGGGCTTATTTCAAATACTTAAGGAGGCGTTCACCGCCGTTCCCACCTTCGACGACCTGAACGACGAGTTCTACGACGGACTGGAGGAAGCGCTGATCCTGGCCGATGTAGGCGCTGATACCGCCGCTGATACCGTGGCCCAGCTGCGGAAGCGGGTGAAGGAACGCTTTATCGGCCGGATGGACGAGGTAAAGGACGCCTTGCGGGACATCCTGAAGAGCAAGCTGGAGGTGGGTGACAGCGCGTTGGTGCTGGAGGGCAAGCCTGCCGTGGTGCTGGTCATCGGCGTCAACGGCGTGGGCAAGACCACATCCATCGGCAAGCTGGCCAAGCAGCTGAAGGACCAGGGCAAGAAGGTCCTGCTGTGCGCGGGCGATACGTTCCGTGCGGCGGCCGCCGACCAGCTGGAGATCTGGGCGGGCCGCGCCGGTGTGGATATCGTGCGGCAGCATGAGGGCGCGGATCCCGGCGCGGTACTGTTTGATGCTTTGCAGGCGGCCAAGGCACGGAGCGTGGACGTGGTGCTGTGCGACACCGCCGGACGGCTGCACAACAAACAGAACCTGATGAACGAGCTGGCCAAGCTGCGGAAGATCATCGACCGGGAATGCCCCAATTCCAACTGCGAGACGCTGCTGGTGCTGGACGCCACCACCGGGCAGAACGGACTGATCCAGGCACGGACCTTCAAGGAGACGGCAGGGTTGACGGGTATTATCCTGACGAAGCTGGATGGTACCGCCAAGGGCGGCATCGTCATCGCCATCGCCCAGGAGCTGGGTGTGCCGGTAAAGTTCGTGGGTGTGGGCGAGGGCATCGACGACCTGAAGCCCTTTGACCCGACTGCCTTCGTGCAGGACATGATATAAGGAGGGTGTACCATGACGAGAGCAGACGGACGGGCATTTGACCAGCTGCGCCCGGTGGAGATGACACCCGGCTTTACGAAATTCGCCGAGGGCAGCGTGCTGATCCGCTGCGGCGAGACGGTGGTGCTGTGCAACGCCTCGGTGGAGGAGAAGACGCCGCCCCATGTGGCGGAGGGCTGCGGCTGGGTGACGGCGGAGTATTCCATGCTGCCCCGGGCCAACCGGGAGCGCAGCCGCCGGGACGTGGACAAGCTGAAGCTGTCCGGCCGCAGTGCGGAGATACAGCGGCTCATCGGCCGCAGCCTGCGTGCGGCGGTGGATATGGCAGCCCTGGGGCCCCGGACCATCACCGTGGACTGCGACGTATTGCAGGGCGACGGCGGGACGCGGACGGCATCCGTGACCGGCGGGTTCGCGGCGCTGGTGCTGGCCTGCAAAAAGCTGGTGGACGACGGTGTGATCGAGAGGCTGCCGCTGGTACACTATGTTGCCGGCGTGTCGGCGGGTATCGTGGACGATGTTCCCCTGTTGGACCTGCAATACAGCGAGGACAGCCGGGCGCAGGTGGACCTGAACTGCATGATGACGGAGCAGGGACAGCTGATCGAGATACAGGGCACAGGTGAGGGCCGGCCCTTTACCGTGGCCGAGCAGCAGGCGCTGGTGGCGCTGTGCGCCAAGGGGTGCGGCGAGCTGCTGGCGAAGCAGAAGGAGATACTGGGAGAGATACTATGAGATTTGTACTGGCATCCCACAACAAGGGAAAGCTGGCCGAGATGCAGGCCATTCTGGGCGAGCTGGGCGTGGAGGTGGTCATACCCTCCGACGTGGGCGTGGACGTCGACGTGGAGGAGACGGGGACCACCTTCGCGGAGAACGCGGCGCTGAAGGCCAACGCCGTCATGGCGGCCAGCGGCCTGCCGGCTATCGCGGATGACTCGGGACTGTGCGTGGACTGGCTTCAGGGCGCGCCGGGGGTGTATTCCGCCCGGTACGGCGGGCTGGACAGCGACCCGGAGCGCTGCCGGCTGCTGCTGAGCAATATGCGCGGCGCCACGAACCGGGCGGCGCATTTCCACACGGCCATCGTCTGCGCCTTCCCCAACGGGGACACGCTGACGGCGGAGGGGGACTGCGCCGGGACCATTGCCTTTGCGCCTATGGGCGACGGCGGGTTTGGGTACGACCCTGTGTTCTTCGTGCCGTCCCTGCGAAAGACCTTCGCCCAGCTGACGGCGGAGGAGAAGAACGCCATTTCCCACCGGGGCAGTGCCCTGCGGGCCTTTGCCGCGGAACTGAAAACGTATTTGGAGAAGCAATGATATGGAACTGACAAGCAAGCAACGCGCGCAGCTGCGGTCCCTGGCCACCAATCTGGACACCATCGTCCACGTGGGCAAGGACGGCATCGGCGACAATCTGGTCAAGCAGGTCAACGACGCGCTGGAGGCCCGGGAGCTCATCAAGGGCCGGGTGCTGGAGAATTCGCTGCTGACCGCCCGGGAGGCGGCGGAGGAGCTGGCGGTGGCCGCCCGCTGCGAGGTGGTGCAGGTCATCGGCAGCAAGTTCGTGCTCTACCGGATGCAGCACGACAAGAGCAAGCGGAAGATCGAACTGGTCAAGGCGAAGAGAAGCGTATGAACATCGGTATTTACGGCGGCACCTTTGATCCGCCCCATATAGGTCATGTGACGGCGGCCAGGGCCGCCATGGAGGTCCTGGGGCTGGACAAGCTGGTGCTGGTCCCGGACGCGCAGCCGCCCCACAAGGCGCTGCCGGAGGGCAGTGCTGCACCGCGGCAGCGGTATGACATGGCGGTGCTGGCCACAGCGGCGCTGGGGAAGCGGGCGGAGGTCAGCGACATGGAGCTGCGGCGCAGCGGCGTCAGCTATACCGCGGACACGCTGGCGGCGCTGCGGGAGCAGTATCCGGATGACACGCTGTATCTGCTGATGGGTTCGGATATGTTTCTGAGCCTGCACAACTGGCGCAGGCCGGAGGCGATCATGGCCATGGCCCACATCGCGCCCTTCAGCCGGGAGGCGGAGGATGAGTCCGCCGCCTTTGCCGCGCAGAGCGCGCGTCTGGAACGGGAGTTCGGCGCGCAGGTGACCGTGGTGCCCAATCCGCAGGTGGTGGAGCTTTCCTCCACCGAGGTCCGCGCCGCGCTGGCACAGGGCGGGGGAGAGGACCTGCTGCCGCCGCCGGTGTGGGGCTATATCCGGCGGGAGCACCTATACGGTACCCATACGGACCTGACGCACCTGACGCCGGAGGAGCTGCGGCCCATCGCGCTGAGTTATCTTAAGCCCAAGCGTATGCCCCATGTGCTGGGCACGGAACAGGAGGCGGTGCGCCTGGCGGAGCGATACGGCGCGGACGTGACAAAGGCGCGCATCGCCGCGCTGCTACACGACTGTACCAAGAAGCTGGATATGGACGAGCAGCTGGCGCTGTGCAAGAAGTATCACATCCCGCTGGATGAGTTGGAGCAGAAGGCGCTGAAGCTGCTGCACAGTAAGACCGGCGCGGCCATCGCACGGGATGTGTTTGCCGTGGACGACGAGGTGTACAACGCCATTTTATACCACACAACGGGTAAGCCGGACATGACGCTGCTGGAGAAGATCATCTATCTGGCGGATTATATCGAGCCCACCCGGGACTTTCCCGGGGTGGAGGCGCTGCGAAGGACGGTATACGAGGACCTGGACCGGGGTCTGCTCATGGGTCTGACCATGACCATTGATGAGATGGAGGAGATGGGTAACCCCGTCCACCACATGACCCGCGATGCGCGGGATTATCTGATGAAAAGAGGGATATCATGAAAACACCGAAAGAACTGGCGCTGCTGGCCGCCCGTGCCCTGTCCGATAAGAAGGGCAAGGAGATCCGCGTGATGGAGATCGCCGAGCTGACCACGCTGGCGGACTATTTCGTGCTGGCCACTGGTGCCAGCAATACCCAGATCAACGCGCTGGTAGACAATGTGGAAAAGCTGCTGGCAGAGGAGGCTGGTGAGCAGCCCCTGCACCGGGAGGGCTATCGCGGCGGCACGTGGGTCCTGCTGGACTACGGCTGCATCGCCATCCACGTGTTCAATCAAGAGGCCCGGGCCTTCTACGGCCTGGAGCGTCTGTGGCAGGACGGCAAGAGCGTGGACCTGAGCGGCGTCATCGACGAGCACGAATGAAGTGTTTTCGGCGGTTTTCCCGGAAAACGGGGTTGACATTCGGCAAAAATGCGCTAAAATAGACTTCGATATTGTCAGAAGCGATGAAGGGAAAAAGACAGAGATCATCCACCCGAAGAGAGCCGGCGTATGGTGCGAGCCGGCGGGGACGCTCTGTTGTACTGGTCCTGGAGCTTTCCACCTGAACAGGGCGGGACGGGTGCGCGCCGTTACAGCGTTGTCTTTCGTAAGAAAGACACGGAGCGCCGCGGAGCGATCTGCGGCGGAAGCAGGGTGGTAACACGTCTATAACGTCCCTGGCTGCGTAAAGCAGCCAGGGATTTTTATTTGCGGAAAACAAAATTCACATACAAGGAGAAGCGAGCATGAATTACGATTTTGCGGCCATTGAGAAGAAATGGCAAGCCAACTGGGAGAAGACAAAGCCCTATGCCGCCATCACCGGCGACAAACGACCCAAGTTCTATGGGCTGATCGAGTTTCCTTATCCCTCCGGCCAGGGCCTGCACGTGGGGCATCCCCGCCCCTTTACGGCTATGGATATCGTCACCCGCAAAAAGCGGATGCAGGGCTATAATGTATTGTTCCCCATCGGCTTCGACGCTTTCGGCCTGCCCACGGAGAACTATGCCATCAAGAACCACATCCATCCTGCCATCGTCACGAAGAACAACATCGAGAATTTCACCAAGCAGCTGAAGATGCTGGGATACGGCTTTGACTGGGACCGCTGCGTGGACACCACCGACCCCAAGTACTACAAGTGGACGCAGTGGATATTCCTGCAGATGTTCAAGCACGGCTTGGCCTACAAGTCCACCATGCCCGTCAACTGGTGCACAAGCTGCAAGTGCGTGCTGGCCAACGAGGAAGTGGTCAACGGTGTGTGCGAGCGCTGCGGCAGCGAGGTCATCCGCAAGGAGAAGAGCCAGTGGATGCTGAAGATCACCGAGTATGCCCAGCGGCTGATCGACGATCTGGATGATGTGGACTATATTGAGCGCGTGAAGATCCAGCAGCGCAACTGGATCGGCCGTTCCACCGGCGCAGAGATCACCTTCGACACCAATGTGGGCGACCAGGTGACGGTCTATACTACTCGTGCCGACACCCTGTTCGGCACCACGTATATGGTCATCTCTCCCGAGCACCCGCTGCTGAAGAAGTGGCAGCCCCTCATTAAGAACTGGGATGCTGTGGCAGCCTATCAGGAGGAAGCGGCCCATAAGTCCGACTTTGAGCGCGGCGAGCTGAACAAGGAAAAAACCGGCGTGCGGCTGGAGGGTATCGAGGTCATGAACCCGGTGACCCACAAGCCCCTGCCCATGTTCGTCTCCGACTATGTCCTCATGGGCTACGGCACCGGCATCGTCATGGGCGTGCCCGGCCACGACCAGCGCGACTGGGAGTTCGCCAAGAAGTTCGGCCTTCCCATCATCGAGGTGGTGGCCGGCGGCGATGTGACCAAGGAGGCCTTTGTGGCCAAGGACGACAGCGCTGTCATGGTCAACTCCGGCTTCCTCAATGGCATGACCGTCAAGGAGGCCATCCCCGCCATGAAGAAATACGTGGTGGAGCAGGGCTTCGGCAAGGAGAAGGTCAACTACAAGCTGCGCGACTGGGTGTTCTCCCGCCAGCGGTACTGGGGAGAGCCGATCCCCCTGGTGAACTGCGAGAAGTGCGGCTGGGTGGCCCTGCCGGAGGAGCAGCTGCCCCTGGTGCTGCCCCAGGTGGAGAGCTATGAGCCCACCGATGACGGCGAGAGCCCCCTGAGCAAGATGACAGACTGGGTCAACACCACCTGCCCCTGCTGCGGCGGCCCGGCCAAGCGCGAGACGGACACCATGCCCCAGTGGGCCGGCTCCAGCTGGTACTTCCTGCGGTATATGGATCCCCACAACGACAAGGCACTGGCCAGCAAGGAGGCGTTGGACTACTGGTCCCCCGTGGACTGGTACAACGGCGGCATGGAGCACACCACGCTGCACCTGCTGTACTCCCGCTTCTGGCATAAGTTCCTGTACGACATCGGCGTGGTGCCCACCAAGGAGCCCTACGCCAAGCGCACCAGCCACGGCATGATCTTGGGCGAGGGCGGCGAGAAGATGTCCAAGTCCCGCGGCAACGTGGTCAACCCCAACGACATCGTAGCCCAGTACGGCGCGGACACCATGCGCCTGCACATCATGTTCATCGGCGACTTCGAGAAGGCCGTCAGCTGGAGCAACGAGGCTGTCAAGGGCAGCAAGCGCTTCCTGGACCGCTGCTTCAATCTGCAGGATATCGCCACCGCTGAGGAGTCCATCTCCGCCAAGAACGAGTCCATCGTCCACAAGACCATCAAGAAGGTCAGCCAGGATATCGACGAACTGAAGATGAACACCGCTATCGCCGCCATGATGACCATGGTCAACGAGTTCTACGCCAATGGCTGCTCCAAGGGCGACGTGGAGACGCTCTGCCTGCTGCTCAGCCCCTTTGCCCCCCACATGGTGGAGGAGATGTGGGAGAACATGGGCTTTGCCGCCAAGTACGGCAAGATGGCCATGCAGATGGATTGGCCCGAGCACGACGAGGCCAAGACTGTGGACAGCCACGTGGAGATGGCCGTGCAGGTCAACGGCAAGCTGAAGGGTACCGTCACCGTCCCCGTGGACAGCGACGAGGCTGCTGTGGTGGCCGCCGCTATGGAGAGCGACAAGGTGAAAAAGGCCACGGAGGGCATGAGTGTTGTCAAGACCATTTTGGTCAGGAACAAGCTGGTGAACCTGATCGTGAAGCCCGCGAAATAAAGCGTTGTATCCCCCGGTGCAGCCGGGGGATACTTTTTCTGGAGGGCGGACCGCCGGGACGCACACTTTTTTGCCGTTTTTGTAAAAAAACGACTTGACAAGCTGTGTTATCCCCGGTATAATACACCCGTTAGTCATGTAAATGGCTCTTAAAGAGCACCCAGGATCGAGCCGGGTGTATCGGAGGGAGGGAAACATAAATGTCCGAAGTCCATGTTAAGGAAGGCGAGTCCCTGGACAGCGCTCTGAAGCGTTTTAAGAGAAGCTGCGCCAAGGCGGGCGTCCTGGCCGAGGTGCGCCGCAGAGAGTGCTACGAAAGCCCCAGCGTTAAGCGCCGCAAGAAGTCCGAGGCTGCGCGCAAGAACCGCAACAAGCGTTACTATTAAGTGACAAAGAAGCCTGAGAACATAGGTTCTCAGGCTTCTCTTTTATCTATCCTGTCAGGTCCCGCAGTATGTCGGCGCACTCCGGCAGGGTCAGCAGACCCCGGTGTATGCCCAGGCGCTCTCCCAGAGCGATTTTTCTATGCAGGGTGTTACCGTCGTCCAGCAGGACGAACCGTGTCTCGCCGCCCCGGCGGTACGTGAAATACCGGGCGCCCAGCTCCCGGGAAAAGAATATCTGGCGGCCTGTTTGCAGGGCGGCTAGCTGTTCATCTGTCAGCGGTATGCCCTCACCAGTGGGACAGGGGAGAGGGAAGTCCATCCGCAGGCGCTGGAGGTCCAGCACGATACGGTCCGGCCCGAAGGCACGGCAGCAGGCGGACAACCGGTTTTCGATATCCCCGCCGGACAGGGCGGTGCATACCAGTACCCGCGCGCCGGGAGCCGTGTGGGCGCATTTCTCGTGGACCCACAGGGCGATGCCGGACCGGTGCAGGGGCTGGGCCAGCGCCTCCGTCAGTTCTGCGGCGGAGAAGGGGACGATCACTGTGCCGTATCTCCGGCGGCGGCACTCCTGCACCACGCCGGCTGCCGTTTCCGGGCTGAAGAGTCCCGCCGCGCCGGTGAGCAGCATGGCACCGCCCCGCAGGGCAGGCGGCATGGGCAGGGCACACAGCACTCCGTTTTCTATCCGGTAGGCCGCGTTGGCGATGGGCAGCTGTGTGCCGCAGGCCATCTGGCGAAGCGGCGGTGCGGCGGCGATCATCAGCTGCATAGGCGTACCCCCTTGCGAGACCACGATGTCCGTGGTACAATACTGCTGTACTTTATGAGAGGAGTCGGAAACCTATGCCCATTTCCATGACGCCCTACCGGGTGTTTGACAGCTACCGCAGCATCACGCCAGCGTTTTTTATGCGGCACGGCATCCGGCTGCTGCTGTGCGACCTGGACTACACCCTGGCGCCCAAGTCCCAGCCGGAGCCGGACGCGGACCTGCGCCGCTGGCTCTCCGATGTGCGGGCGGCGGGTGTGGAGGTCATGATCCTGTCCAACAACCGCAGCCCCGTGCGAGTGGAGCGATTCTGCCGCGATCTGGGGATCACCTACGAGGGCCATGCGGGCAAGCCGTCCGTAAAGGGCTTTCGCCGGGCCATGGTGCGCTGCGGCGTCACCCCGCGGGAGACGGCCATGCTGGGCGACAAACTGCTGACGGATATGCTGGGTGCCAACCGGGCTGGCGTGCTGCCGCTGATGGTGGAGCCGCTGGGCGGGCCGCGCGGCGCGTGGAATAAGGTGCTGCATGGCCTGCAGAGGCCGTGGAAGGCCGCCAGTTTGAAAAAACATCCGGAACGGTGACTTTTTTACGCGGAAACACTTGCCAAACAGCAGGTTATCATGTAAAATATATAAGGCCGATTTTGGCTGGTATTATTTATTCAGAGGGAATGGAGGTATTCCCTCATACACAATGGGAGGAATATCAATATGGCAACTATTACCGCCGGTGATTTCAGAAACGGCAAGACCTTCGAGATGGACGGCAAGGTCATGCAGGTCGTGGAGTTCCAGCACGTCAAGCCCGGCAAGGGCGCGGCTTTCGTCCGCACCAAGATGCGTAACGTGGTGACCGGTGCTGTGACCGAGACGTCCTTCAACCCCACCGCCAAGTTTGAAGAGGCCTTTGTGGACCGCCGCGATATGGCCTACAGCTACAACGACGGTGATTTGTACTACTTCATGGATCAGGAGACCTTTGACATGGTACCCCTGAACAAGGAGTTGCTGGGCGATGCGTTCCGCTTCATCACTGAGAACACCGTGTGCAAGGTGCTGAGCTATAAGGGCAGCGTCTTTGGCCTGGAGTGCCCCAACTTCATGGATCTGGAGGTCACCGAGACTGAGCCCGGTCTGGCCGGCAATACCGCCACCAACACCCTGAAGCCCGCCACCGTGGAGACCGGTGCCGAGGTGAAGGTGCCCCTGTTCATCAACATCGGCGACAAGATCACTATTGACACTCGTACCGGTGAGTATCTGAGCCGCTGCAAGTAATTTGACAACCAACCGACCGTACAGAAAGGAGCCGAACATGGAGATTTCTGAAAAGGTAGCGTATCTGAAGGGTCTGGCTGAGGGCCTGAACCTGGACACCGACAGCAAGGAAGGCAAGCTGATCGCCGCCATCATCGATGTGCTGGACGACATGGCCGAGAAGTTCGCGGAAGTGGACGACGAGCTGTGCGATGTGGAGGACGGCCTGGATGCCGTCAGCGATGACCTGAGCGATGTGGAGGAGACGCTGTACTTTGCTCTGGACGACGATGAGGATGACGACGAAGACGACGAGGAAGAGGAGTGCTTTGTGACCACCTGCCCCGAGTGCGAGGAGGAGGTCTACTTCGACGAGACTGTTCTGGAGGACGGCGAGGTCGTCTGCCCCAACTGCGGCGCCAAGCTGGAGTTTGATCTGAGCGATCTGGCCGCCGCCGCTGAGGATGGCGAGGACGAGGAGTAATTCCCATATATAAGCATATCCCCCGGCATTGCCGGGGGATATTTCTTTCTATTTACGCATTTGCTCAAAAATGCCGGGAAATGGCGGCGGGGCTTGCCTTAACGGGAGAAAAGCGGTATAATAAAAAATACTACACTTTGCGCCACGCGCAAAGACCGATTTGAGGTATACGAATGAAAACTCAGGAAAAGCTGAACATGACCATGCTCTGTGACTTCTATGAGCTGACCATGGGCAACGGCTACTTTGAGGCCGGCTGCAAGGAGCGCATCACCTATTTCGACGTGTTTTTCCGCAAGGTGCCCGATGGCGGCGGCTTCGCCATTGCAGCGGGACTGGAGCAGCTGATCGACTACATCGAGAACCTGCACTTCACCGAGGAGGACATCGCCTATCTCCGCGGGCGAAACCTGTTCTGCGAGGAATTCCTGGACTATCTGCGGAACTTCCGCTTCACCGGCGATATCTACGCCATTCCGGAGGGTACGCCCGTGTTCCCCAAGGAGCCGCTGGTGGTGGTCCGCGCCCCGGCTATCGAGGCGCAGCTGATCGAGACGTTCACCCTGCTGACCATCAACCACCAAAGTCTGATCGCCACCAAGGCCAACCGTATCGTCCGCGCCGCCAAGGGACGCACCGTGCTGGAGTTCGGCTCCCGCCGTGCCCAGGGGGCCGACGCGGCCATTGTCGGTGCGCGGGCGGCCTATATCGGCGGCTGTGCCGGTACGGCCTGCACCATCTCTGACGAGGTGTACGGCGTGCCCGCCGGCGGCACCATGGCCCACGCCTGGGTACAGATGTTCGACAACGAGTACGAGGCCTTCAAGACCTACTGCCAGACCTATCCCACCAACGCGACCCTGCTGGTGGACACCTATAACACGCTGAAGTCCGGTATCCCCAACGCCATCAAAGCGTTCAACGAGGTGCTCAAGCCTCTGGGTATCACCAAATGCGGTATCCGCCTGGATTCCGGCGACCTGGCGTACCTGACCCGCAAGGCGCGGGAGATGCTGGATGAGGCCGGCTGGACCGAGTGCAAGATCTCCGTGTCCAACTCGCTGGACGAGTACCTCATTCAGGACATGCTGCTGCAGGGCGCGCAGATCGACCTGTTCGGTGTGGGCGAGCGCATGATCACCGCCAAGTCCGAGCCGGTGTTCGGCGGCGTGTACAAGCTGGTGGCCATCGAGGAGCCAGACGGCACCGTTATCCCCAAGATCAAGGTCAGCGAGAATGTGGAGAAGATCACCATTCCCCACTTCAAGAAGGTGTATCGCCTGTACGGGCGCGACACCGGCAAGGCCATCGCGGACTACATCACCGTGCATGACGAGACGGTGGACGACACGAAGGGCCTGACCATCTTTGACCCCATGGCCACCTGGAAGCGAAAGGACGTGTATAACTTCGAGGCCCGGGAGTTGCTGGTGCCGATCTTCAAGAACGGCAAGCGGGTGTACTGCGCCCAGCAGGTGGATACCCTGTGGGACGAGGTCAAGCGCTTTGACTATCCCCACAAGTACTATGTGGATCTGTCCGACAAGCTGTGGGACATCCAGCAGTGCCTGCTGCGCACGTCCCAGATGTAATCAGAAAGAAAATCAGCAATAGAACCGCCGAGGAGAGGAGGAGCCCCCGTGAGAAAGCCGAAGGTACAGCAGAGAACAGAGCGCCGTATATCCGCCGCCCTGCGGTTGGTGATGGTGGCGGTATTGCTGTTGGCACAGATCGCGCTGGTGATCGTCCTCAGCGACCTGCTCAAGCAGCGCATGGCGCTGGCCTATACGGTATTGCAGCTGCTGGCCGGTGTGGTGGCCATGCGTATCTGGTCCCGCCCCGGGGCCACCAGCTATAAGATGGGCTGGATCATTCTGGTGCTGTTTGTGCCGGTGGTGGGACTGATCCTCTATCTGCTGTGGAACGGCGACCGGCCGTCCAAGCGCCTGAGCCTGAAGAAGCCGGTGCCCATCGAGGAGCCGCTGGCGCAGCAGGAGCTCGCCCGCACCAATCTGGAAAAGCTGCGCCAGACCGCGCCCCAGTGGTATCCGCTGGCAGCGTATCTCAGCGGCAAGGGCTTTGACCTGTACCGCAACACGGCGCTGCGCTATCTGCCCACCGGCGAGGCGTATCTGGAGGATATGCTCACCACACTGGATACGGCCCAGCGGTTCATCTTCCTGGAGTACTTTATCATGGCCGAAGGCGAGATATGGGATCGGTTATCTGATATCCTCTGCCGCAAGAGCCGTCAGGGCGTAGAGGTCAAGCTGATCTTTGACGATTTCGGCAGCATGATGCGTATGCCCAACGAAAAAATAGACGCGCTGCAGGACGCCGGGGTGGAGGTCAGGGTATTCAACCCCGTGCACCACTACGTCAACCGGCTGTACTTCAACTACCGCGACCACCGGAAGATCACCTGCGTGGATGGCGATATTGCCTACACCGGCGGCGCCAATATCGCCGACGAGTACGCCAACCTGATCGAACGCTTCGGCTATTGGAAGGACTGCGGCGTGCGGCTGGAGGGCGAGGGCGCCTGGGGCCTGACCCGGGAGTTCCTGCAGATGTGGCAGCGGATGGACGGTCAGCTGTACCATGAGTACGACTATTATCGCCCCCTGCACCACCCCCTGGAGCAGGGCTTCTGCCAGACTGTGGTGGACGGCCCCGACGACAACCCTAACAACGCGGCGGAGGATCTGTTCCTCCAGATGATCAGCCGTGCCCGGCGGGAGGTGTATATCACCACACCCTACCTGGCTATCGACGAGCCCATGCTCAAGGCGCTGTGTCTGGCCGCGGAAAGCGGTGTGGATGTCCGTCTCATCATGCCCGGCATCCCGGACCACAAGTTTGCCTATCTGGTGGCGGAGAGCTACTTCGACCAGCTCATGGCGCATGATGTTAAGATATATACCTTTACACCTGGCCTTGTCCATGGAAAAACCGTCCTGACTGACCGCGAGACGGCCTTTGTAGGCTCCGTCAATATGGACTACCGCAGCTTCCAGCTGCACTTCGAATGCGGCGAGGTGTTCTATGGCACGCCCGCCATCGAGACGCTGCTGGAGGATATGGACACCACCATGGCCCGCTGTGCGCCCATGACGCCGGAGCGTATGGCGGAGCGCCCGTTTTGGCGGCGGGCGATGGGGACGGTATTACGGCTCTTCGCCATGTGGATGTAACCCCCGTCTGGTATATTTCCGCCCCGGCTGCGTCGAATATCCAAGAAAGGAATTACCCATGGCCTGCTTTATCATCGGCGCGGGCAGCTTTTACGGCCTGCCTGTGTCTGTTCAAAGGACCGATATGGTCATCGCCGCCGACGGCGGCTGGCATACCTGTCGGGAAAATGGCATAACACCCACGCTGCTGGTGGCGGATTTCGACTCGCTGGACGCCGCGCCGGCGTTTGACCACATCCTCCGCTTGCCGGTGGAGAAGGATGACACCGACATGATCCGGGCAGTCAAGGAGGGCTTCGACCGTGGTGAGAGGGAGTTCCATCTCCTGGGCGGCATGGGCGGCCACCGGACAGACCACACGGTGGCCAATATGCAGACGCTGGCCTACATTGCCCGCCGGGGCGGGCAGGGCTGGCTGTACGGAAACGGTGAGCGCTTCACCGCCATCTGCGACGGGGGCGAGATCACACTCACCGCAGGGCGGAACAGCGTTTTCTCCGTGTTCTGCCTGGGCGCAGACGCGGAGGGCGTTACCATCGAGAACGCCAAGTATCCGCTGACCGACGCCGTGCTGACGGCGGATTTCCCTCTGGGGGTCAGCAATCATTTTATAGGACAGGCGGTGCGCGTCGCGGTGCGGCGTGGCTGCCTGCTTATAGGGATAACAGATAAGGAGTAACGAAACATGAAAAACACCATGAAAAAGCTGCTGGCGCTGTTGTTGGCACTGGTGCTGACCCTGGCCCTGGCGGCCTGCGGCCAGAAGGAGGAAAACAAAACTGATGACCAGACCAACGACCCCGCGATCACCGATCAGGACAACGCCGCTGATGAAAAGGTGACGCTGCCTGTGGCGGACGGCGCGGTCATCGGTCAGGGTGCCGTGGCCTTCACTGTGGAGGTGCAGGGTGCGGACGGCAAGACCGTCACCTTTACCGTCAACACCGATGAGGAGACGGTGGGCGCGGCTCTGCTGAAGCTGGGCGTTATCGCCGGCGATGACTCCGAGTACGGCCTGTACGTCAAGACCGTCAACGGCGAGACTGCCGACTACGATACGGACGGCACCTACTGGGGATTCTACATCAACGGCGAGTACGCCATGACCGGTGTGGACGCCACTACGCTGGAGGCTGGCACGACCTACGCCTTCCGTGTGGAGAAGGTCGAGGGCTGACAGGTATAAAAAAGAGACGGCGCAGCCGTCTCTTTTTTATACCTTTTCCAGTGACTGCACCACATCGCCCAGCAGATACAGGGAGCCGCAGCAGACGGCTGTGCCATCGGGCGGCGTGTCCGCCAGCATTCGGGACACACCCTCCCGGATGGTGTCGCAGGCCGTTACCGGCTTGCCATATCGCCGCAGGAAGGCCGCCAGCTCTCCGGCGTCCAGCGCACGGGGATTATGGGGGGTTACAGTGATAAACCGCGCGGCCAGCGGAGCCAGCTGGTCGTACATTTTTCCATAGTCCTTGTCCGCCAGCACACCGGTCAGCACCGTTACCGGCTGGCCCGGCAGATACTCCCGGATGGCCGCCGCCAGCGAGACCATGCACTGGGGGTTGTGCCCTCCGTCCAGAATGATCGTGGGCTGCCGCCGCATCACCTGAAACCGTCCCGGCCACGCGGTCTGGGCCAAGCCCTGACGGACGGCACTTTCATCAATGTGCCAGCCACGCTGCCGCAGAACATCAATGGTCGTCAGCGCCACGGCGGCATTTCGCAGCTGGTGGCCGCCCAGCAGGGGCAGCCGCAGGTCCTTATATGGGCCGTAGTTGAATATCTGCCCCTCCAGCGTGTCGCAGACTGAGGAGAGGGCATCGAAGTCCGCCACAGTCAGCGGTGCGCCTGCCGCGCGGCAGCGCACGGCCACTACCTCCTGTACGGAGGGGGCACAGGGGTACAGGACGGCATGACAGCCGGGCTTGATGATGCCCGCCTTGGTGGCGGCGATGGCCTCCACCGTATTCCCCAGCACTTTGGTGTGGTCCAGACCGATGTTGGTGAGCACGGCCACCTCCGGCGCGGGGATCACATTGGTGGCATCGAATTCACCGCCCATGCCCACCTCGCATACCACAATATCGCACATCTCCCGGGCAAACCAGGTCAGACCGATGGCTGTCACCAGCTCAAACTCCGTGGGGGGATCCGCCATGTGGTCAGCCAGCGGGCGCAGCTCTTCCACCAAGGCGCACAGGGTATCGTCCGGGATAGGTGCGCCGTTGATCTGCATACGCTCATTGAAGCGGAAGATGTACGGCGAGGTGTACAGTCCCGTTTTATATCCGGCGGCGCGCAGCACGGATGCCAGCATGGCGCAGGTGCTGCCCTTGCCGTTGGTGCCGGTGACGTGGATATACTTTACGTGCCGCTCCGGATGGCCAAGCAGGCCCAGCAGCGTATCGATACGGCTGAGCCCAGGTACGCTGCCCCGCCAGTCCACCTTGTGGATGTACGCCAGCACCTCATCCAGCGTCATGGCTGTCACCGCCCTTCGTCTTTATCCGCCGCAGTACCGGGGAGAGTGCGTTCCGCCGCATCAGCAGCCACACCAGCAGCGCGTCGATACAGCCGGTGATGGCGAACTGAACGCTGCGGGCCGCCAGCCGGGTGAGAAAATAGGGCCATTTGGCTGCACCACCGTACACCAGCGCCAGAGCCATGCTCTGCCAGAGCACGGAGCCGCATACCGCCGCAGGAAATACCGCCAGCGCCGCCCGCCAGAGGGTAGGCCTGCGCCAGACATACCGGCGCACCAGCCCCGCCCACAGGCCGTACAGAATGGGCGGCAGGCAAAAGATCGGGTTGTAGCCAAAGGGGGAAAACAGACACCCAATGAAGTCGGCGGCAAAGCCCACCGCGGCGCCGGGCAGCGGCCCGAACAGCAGTCCGGCCAGGAGAATGGGCACTGCCTCCAGAGAGAAGCGGCTCACTTCGCTGGGAATGATGGTCAGCAGGCGCGCCAGCACCACGCTCAGCGCGGTCAGCAGGGCGCAGACCGTCAGGGCATAGGTGTCGAGGACCGGTGCGGGAACGGCGCATAGTTCTTTTTTCTGCATAAAAAAATACCTCCTTATCCTTGGGATGGGAGGTATCACCATATAGATAACAACACAAACTGCCCCGTGGAAGCTGGAATGGTATCGCGGCGCAGATGCACCTTCGTCCGGCGGCAGCCTCCCATCCGTCCGGCACTTAACGCACCATCCCTACACGGAACTGTTCACAGTATATACGCATTCCCGCGGAAATGCAAGAAAAATAATCCCACAAGATCTAGACCCGACAGTTGACTACATTCCACAGGATGATGTATAATGGTCGTGAATACATACCGAGATGCGGCAAGGAGGACACAGCATGGCTTTTGACTTTGAAAACGGTTCCTACACCGACGCTGCCGGGCGCACGGTCCTTGATCCTGCTGTTTACAAGGACTGGCAGATCGGTGCGGCGGCGGAGCAGGCCCTGCCCCCGGTGGACTGGTTCCGCCAGAAGCTGGGTCTGCTGCCAGAGGAGCTGCTGCCCTATGGCAAGACCCCCAAGCTGGACTTTCTGCGGATCATGGAGCGCCTGAAGGACCGGCCGGACGGCAAGTATATTGAGGTAACGGCCATTACCCCAACGCCCCTGGGCGAGGGAAAGTCTACTACGTCTTTGGGCCTGATCGAGGGACTGGGACGTCTGGGTGCCAACGTGGGCGGCTGTCTGCGCCAGCCTTCCGGCGGCCCCACCATGAACGTCAAGGGCACCGCCGCCGGCGGCGGGAACGCCCTGCTCATTCCCATGACGGAGTTCTCCCTGGGCCTGACCGGCGATATCAACGACATCATGAACGCCCACAATCTGGCTATGACCGCCCTGAATGCCCGTATGCAGCATGAGCGCAATTATGACGACGAGACGTTGGCCAAACGCGGCCTGCGGCGGCTGGACATCGACCCGGAGCGCGTGCAGTGGAGCTTTGTGCTGGATTTCTGCTGCCAGGCCCTGCGAAAGATGCGTATCGGCCTTGGTGAGGGGAAGATGGACGGCTATCCCATGGACACCTGCGCCAACATCGCGGTCAGCTCTGAGCTGATGGCTATCCTCTCCGTGGCCCGGGACCTGGAGGACCTGCGTCGGCGCATCGGCAGCATCGTGCTGGCCTATGACAAGCAGGGAAGACCCGTTACCACCGAGGACCTGGAGGTAGCCGGGGCCATGACCGCCTGGATGCGGAACACCATCAACCCCACGCTGTGCTACACGGTGGAGCACCAGCCGGTGCTGGTACACGCGGGGCCCTTTGCCAACATCGCCATCGGCCAGTCCTCGGTCATCGGCGATCGTCTGGGGCTGAAGCTGTTTGATTACCATGTCACCGAGTCCGGCTTCGCCGCCGAC
>OBAQ01000734.1_pt1 | contig 27591 bp, 23 predicted proteins | sample 1517821 | NCBI WGS metagenome assembly OBAQ01 (sample SAMN04571705, study PRJEB22368) | human gut metagenome | biome: human gut; material: stool | host: Homo sapiens | place: Luxembourg | collected 2012-09-27
AGTCAAACTATTAGAACTTTATTATAAAAATTCCGACGGATTTCATATCCCAGTTTTGTTACCTCCTAGAACATTCCCGAATGCTGAAATAATACCGTAAACCAATATATATATTGTTGCACTTTCGTTATAGAAAATAAAAATAGTTGGTACAAACAACAACATTACAAGCAACGAATAAATCCAATTAAATGAATTTTTTATCCCGTAAATCAAAGCTACTATAAAACATATAATCGGGAAACCAATTAGCAAAATCAACATACCGCTTCCAGTATCCTTAATCAGAAATGGAGTTAAATAAAAGGCAATCACGTTAACTATTAAATATGGCAACATCTTTTTAAATTTCTTCACATTCTCACCTCCAGAAATTAATACTGTTATTAATTACAATCAATACAATTTACTCTACGACTTCAAGGGTTACCCACGCTCTTCCACACGAATAACTTAAATTGTTTTTACTTATTCGCTCCAAATCAGGATATTATCATTTTCAGTTCCGTAATAAATTTCTTTTATGTGTATGCTTTCCCCGTCTTCTGTTTTTTGTATTTTAGGTAGAGTATAAGTTGCCGCCCAATTCTCACCATCGCCAGTTTGTGTCGCAATAACTCCCCTCTTTTCAAGCAAATAGAGCTTTCCCGAATCTTCCACTACCATAGCATTGGTTAGAACTTTTTTTCCATCTGTTGCTTCCAGAATAATCTTTACATGTTCATCCGTCACACTCACTACATTTGCCTGGATATTAGCACTAGGAACAGAAGTAAGAATCCAACGTGTTAATCCCCAATATCCTCCAACTAAGCATAAACACAAAATGAGTGTGGCTACTACACCTTTTACAAAACCATTTTTTACTGATTTTTTCCATCCTGACGCCATAGCTTTTACAAATTCTTCATCATGCATTTCTTGTTCTGTTGAAGCACTACATTCCATTTTCATCTTTTTCAATAAATCATCACAATCTGAACAATTTTTAAGATGTTCCTCTATAAGAATACGGCTTTCTTGTGAACATACATCATCACAGTACAAAGGCAATAAATCTCTGGCTACCTCACATGAAATTCTTGTCATTGTTTTCCCTCCATTTCATTCAGAATTTTAACTTTGGCCCGATGATAAGTCACTCTGGCCCAACTTTCTGTTTTTCCAAAAATTCCTGATATTTTTTTGAATGACAATTCACCAAAAACTCGTAACATAAACACTTCCTTATAAGGTTCTTCTATATCATGTAAATATTCAAGAATACACATAGCATCAGTCTCATCTGCTATTCTCAGCTCCAATGGCTGAGATGTGGTGTCTGGTAAATGATCTGACACTTCATCTAATGTCATTATCGCACTATGTTTCTCCCTTCGCTTTTGAGCAAAGTAAAGATGTTTTGCAATCTGACATAACCACACTGTCATTTTACAATCACCACGAAAGGACGAAATACTTTTCATTGCTTGAAAAAAAGTTTCCTGCGTAATTTCTTCTGCTTGCTCGGAGTTTCGGCAAAGAGATAATACATATCTATAAATATCTTTGAAGTATAAAGAATAAATTTCTTCAAATGATTCCATTTGCTGCCTCCTTCCGTAAGTTATATTTCATCCTTAATGTTCTGTAAAAAATTCTGACGTTTCATACAACACCATTCTACTATCATTGCAACCAGGGTGGCTGTAATCATCGCAACAATCAACAAAAAAATTTGCTTCAATGGCAACATAAACCGAATACGCCACGTAGAGCGAAGAACCTGATATACATTATAGCATAATAAGCATGATACCGGAATTCCAATCAATGCTGCAAGAAAAAAACTACGTGCTGTTTCCAGAATTAGAATTCGCAGTAAACCTTGTTTTGTTTGCCCTAATGACCATAACATTGCCAGACCACGTTTCCTGTCAATATACTGAAAGACAATGGTACTAAAAACATTTACCAATGCAATAGTTAAAAGAATCGAACAGACAGCCACCATTGTCACATGGATCTCCCACATGGAAGCATACCATTCCTTAAAAATTCTTCTCTGATAAACCAGATGTCCCAACGCATTTGCTCCCAATTTCTGATGAAGTTTTCCGTAAAGAGTTTCATCATATTCTTGAAATAATCCACACACATTAACCGGACAAAACTCACCTATTAGCTCACGAATTGATTCAATTTCTTGAATGGGAAGAAGCAAAGTTACATCTCCTAAAAAATCCATCCCTTCTGGTAGTTCTTTTGAAAGTATAATTGGTGAGTTATAGAATACCGTGTTATTTTCCTCAAAAAAACCACAAAAAATTTCAACACCTGTGTTTTCCTCATCCCAAATAGTTTTATTCACTAAGGATGTTTCGAAAAACAAGTTATCAGCATTCTCTTGATAACTTATTCTGTTGATATAACGATCTACCAAAATAGCTGGAGCTGATTCGTCCTCTATTTCTAAATCAGAACAATTACGAAGAATCATCTTATAATGCATTTCATCCAAAAAAAGTATATCACAGTTCGTATCCCAAATTTCTTGTTCTTCCCAACCTGCTTTTTCCAACACCTGTAGCAGGCTTTTGCTTAATACATCTTTCTTGAGACGTGCTTGCCCATCGACCTGTACATATATCAGCGTGTCTCCATCTGAGTTTTTTGTACTTAACCCGTAACATTCCTCTAATGCCAATTTTAATTCATCATAATTTTGAGTTGTAAAATTATATTGAATTCCATATTTAGCCAATAATTCTGATTGCTGTATATCTAAATCTGTGTTGATAAAATAGCTAATCGGTATATACAATATCATTACAGTAATCAGCGTAAGGACAATACGGATGTAATGTCCTCGATTTGCTGAGCGGTATTTTCCGGCCATGAAAATAGAAAAAGAATTGTAATGCTTTCCGAACTTATCCTGTCTGGAATGAATTGTTACAGACTTACTTGTTCTTGATAAAGCAATGGGAGTTTTCATTGCCTTATGTACCGGACGCAAACCACAAATGCAAGAAACTATCAATAACCAACAAAAAATACTGCAAATTATCCACCAGGGAATTTCTACAGGTATAGAAATACTCTTATCCAAAGCAATAGTAACAATCAAACCTAATGGTACTGCAATGCAGTATATAATGCCTATCTCTATTACCACCATAAGAAAAAGTTGCTGCCACGTTGCCCCCAGCGTAATTAAACGTCCAAGACTATGCCATTTTTGAAAAAATGTCAAAGCAAATAAATTATGAAGAAGAACTGCAGAACATACCAAAACTATTGTTAGAAGTATTACCGCCAATACAGTCAATGCTAATTCGGTAGAATTAAATGTACTTGTGTCGGAATTTCCTTCATGTACTTGTGTCCAAAAGTAATACCCCAAACTTCCAAAAGCATTAAGTAAAAAACTAGAGAAAAAAATACCGCAAAATAAAGTTATGGTACGCAAACGTTGTTTCATTATCAAGCGCAAAGTTAACCATAAAAATCCCCACCTCATACAATCACCTCGTCATTGACTATTTTCCCATCCATCATATGAAGTACCCTATTTGCTTTTTGTGCAACAACGGAATCATGAGTAACCACAAGAATTGTCATTTCTTCCTGTTCGTTCATATAACGTAAAAGCTGTAAAAGTTCATCACGTTTTGCAGAGTCTAAATTGCCAGTAGGTTCATCTGCTAATAAGAGTTTAGGATGATTGATTAATGCTCTGCCAATGGCTATTTTTTGCTGTTGACCACCAGAAAGCTGACCCGGATAAAAATTTGCCTTGTTTTCCATCCCCAAAATCGTCAGTATTTTCTTAACTTCTCTTTGATCTACGCTTTTACCATCCATCAGTGCAGGAAGCAGCAGATTCTCCCTTGCTGTTAATTCCGGAACGAGATTATAAAATTGATAGACTATGCCCACTTCTCGACGACGAAATAGCGATATTTCAGAATTTCGTTTTTCATATAATGATACGCCACAATTCAATATCTGTCCTGAAGATGGTTTACTTAATCCACCAATCATATGTAGCAATGTCGATTTTCCACACCCTGATGGGCCAGTCACAGCTATAAACTCACCTTTTTCAATAGCAAAAGAAATATTAGTAAGCGCATTGACAGGTTCGTTCCCAACTGAATAAATTTGTGATACATTTTTCACTTCAATGTAATACATAATATCCCCCCTTATATAGATAAGAGAATGGTTTATTAGATTCGTTACAAAAAATCAAAAATATTATGTATTGTTATGCGTTCCACCATGATTGCCTAAGCAATCGGAACACGCACACCCTGCTTCGCAGGCTGCACACAAAAGATAGCAAACGGCTCATTTTTCATATCTGCCCTTCCAGACATCATGGAAAAATGACACAGGGCAGTTTCCCTGACCCTCTTAAATTATGCTTTTAGGTTTTCTATGCTTGACCATATTTATTTAAACGGATAAAATATTTATACAATAATTCAAATCGTCAACAAGCTGTTGATGAATGTATTTTTATTATTGAAGAGATAGAACGAGAACTGAAAGACTAATCAAAAGGCTCCAGCTTACGAACCTTACGTTATAGTAAAAACATTATTAAACCAGGTAGGTGAATTATGATTAAAATAGCATTCTTTGATGTGGATGGCACCCTGCTTCGGCTGGGACATAAAGAATTATCCGCAAACACTGTTGCTGCACTTAAGCAGTTCCACCAAAATGGCATCATCCTTTGTATGGCTACCGGAAGAGGCTACACCGGTGTGCCTCATTTTGATGGAATTGATTTTGATGTCCTGCTCACCTTTAACGGTTCATTCGTCACCGCAGGCAATGATATCATCTTCAAAAACCCTATTAATGAGCACGACAAATATCAGATAATTTCCAATCTAAAGCAGATGAACCGCGCCATTGCAATCAGCAACGAGCATATGATTGTCACAAACGGTACCGACCCTGATTTAGAGAAATACTTTGCCTTTGGCAGCGAAAAGCTTAAAATCGCTGACAATTTTGACGAGATAAGCAGGACTGATATATATCAGATTATGTGCTCCTGCAAAAAAGATGAGCACTCACAGATTCTATCCGGCGCGCCCCACTCACAGATAACTGCATGGTGGGATAAGGCCGTTGATATTATTCCGCTTAACAGTGGCAAAGGCAATGCTGTTGCTGCAGTGCTTAGGCATTATGGCTTCTCAAAGGATGAAGCAATTGCTTTCGGTGACGGACATAACGATATTGAAATGCTTGAGGCCGTAGGCATTGGTGTTGCCATGGGCAATGCAAAGGACGAAGTCAAGGCTAAAGCTGATTTTGTATGCAAATCGGTTGAGGATGATGGAATATATCATTACTGTATTGAAAACAAACTGATTTTTTAGAGAAATATACTTATGAACATAGACAACAATTTACGACAACTACTCGAAAACGAAACAAAAATACATCTCGCGGAAATCCGCTTTCTCTACCAGAAGCTCGACAGACAGCTTGGGCTTAACGGTGCAAGGGTTCCTATCACATTTGGCTTTGATACGGACAGGCTCGGTGCATACACTCCGGGCTTTGGGCAGGATGAAGAAGAATTTCATTTTTCGCTGCTTTTCATCGGCTACTGTGTGACAAAGCCCTTGTCAAAGGATGACAGGATGGATTTATATAAGCACGAATATGCCCACTATATGCAATATAATATGGATATACCGGACAAGTACAACTGGCAGCCCGGCATCCACGGAAGTGCGTGGAAATATTGCTGCTCACTTATCGGAGCAGCTCCCACTCCTTACTACAAAGCCGGTGAAGGACTTATTAAGCACGATTATGATAAGGTTCTCAAAAAGAAAATTACTGACAAGAGTATTCCTATCCGCGACACATATTCACGCGAGCAGGAATACCGCAAAAAGAAAAACAGTACTGTAAAATTTAATATCAATGACGATGTCAATCATCCAAAGTTCGGCAAGGGCACCATTGAACATATCGAGCAGCTCGAAGGCTCAGTTCGGCTGCATGTCAGATTCGGTGAAGATCTTAAGAAAATTGATCAGAAATGGCTGCTTCAGGCCGGCCTTAAGAAAGCCGGCCCCCGATTCTAACTATATCTTATATTTATGTTTGTAACTATTTAAGCCACCCGAGAACAAGAAAATCTACATCTCAATTGCAATCGTATATGACTTCTCAAATTTCTCACCCTGTGCCAGCGAATTACCATACTCCCTGTCCTTTAATTCTCCGGCAAAGCCTGCTCTGTCACATCGGCCGTACCACGGTTCAATACAGATAAACGGTGCTCCCATTCCTGCCGGTGACCACAGACCAAATAAAGGCGCATCAAAGGACACCGTAAGGTATGGCTTCTTATCCGGTGTACACAGGCTCACCTTTGAAGCCTGTCTGTTTTCGATAATGAGCGCATCCTTATCAAACATATGCTCATCTATCTGACAGTATCCATCCACATCCACATTAAGCAGATTGTCATCCTTGTCTAAAAGTCCTCCGTCACAGATAAGTCCGTAGGTGATTGCTTTGTCTGTGTCAAGCTTCAGATAATAGTCTGACTGCTTTCCCTGCTCTGCAACCGGACACATAAATGCCGGATGACCACCTATTGAGAAAAGTAAATCCTTTTTCGCAGGATTAGTCACCCTCCAGGTCACTTTTATCTCACTGCCTGAGAGCTTATAGCCGATTTCGAGCACAAACTCAAACGGATATTTTGCAAGAGTCTCATCATTTGATTTAAGTGAAAACCATGCCTCATCATTTGTCTGTGACACAAGCTCAAACTCCATATCCCTTGCAAAGCCGTGCTGTCCCATCGGATAATCTGTCCCATCAACGGTAAACTTCTTGTCCTTTAAGCTACCGACAAACGGGAAAAGCACCGGTGCGCTTCTCTTCCAGTATTTCTCATCGGCATCCCACAGATACTGTGTACCTGTTTCCTTGCCGGTGATGCTTTTAAGCTCTGCTCCGAAGCTGTTTATCGTGAGCTCAAGTGATTCATTTTCCAGTTTAATCTCCATCAAATATCTCCTTTTATATTTTTTGTAGTCAGTTTTTTTACATTAGCAGAAGTCCAACAACTCTTACAATAAATGCTGCCACCCATGCAATCGCACACTGCAAAAGCACCACGCTGACTGCCCACTTTGCACCCAGCTCTCTCTTTATGGATGCTATAGCAGCCACGCAAGGACTGTAGAGCAGCGAGAACACCAGAAGAGATGCAGCTGAAAGTGTTGTGAGTGCTGTCGTAACAGTTCCTCCAAACAGTATCTCAAGTGTTGATACCACGCTCTCCTTTGCCATGAGTCCGCTGATAAGTGATGTGCATATACGCCAGTCTCCGAGGCCCAGAGGCTTAAAGACAGGCACGATAACACTTGAAATAGCGGCAAGCATGCTGTCCTTTGAGTCTGTTACCATGTTAAAGTGTATGTCAAAGCTCTGTAAGAACCATATCAGCATTGTGGCAATAAGTATTACTGTAAATGCCTTCTGCAAAAAGTCCTTTGCCTTCTCCCAGAGGAGCTGGCACACATTCTTGGCGCCCGGCATCCTGTAGTTTGGCAGTTCCATTACAAATGGCACTGCGTCACCCCTGAACAAAGTCTTTCTGTAGATAAATGCGAAAAGTATTCCGACAATTATGCCAAGGAAGTACAGTCCTCCCATGACAAGTCCGCCATGCTTCGGGAAAAATGCACTAACAAAGAATGCATAAATTGGCAATTTTGCCGAACAGCTCATAAACGGTGTGAGGAGTATAGTCATTCTACGGTCTCTCTCACTTGGCAGTGTACGTGTCGCCATGACAGCTGGCACCGTACAGCCGAAGCCTATGAGCATTGGCACTATGCTTCGTCCTGAAAGTCCTATCTTACGAAGGAGTTTGTCCATGAAGAATGCAACCCTCGCTATGTATCCGCTGTCCTCCATAAGGGATAAGAAAAAGAACAGTGTCACGATAATCGGCAAAAAGCTTAATACGCTTCCGACACCCTGAAAGATGCCGTCTATTACCAGTCCGTGCAGCACCTCATTCACACCTGCCGCTGTGAGTGCCTTATCCGTAAGCGCGGTCAGTGCTCCTATGCCCTGCTCCAAAAGCCACTGAAGGCCTGCTCCGATTACGTTGAAGGTCAGATAAAATACAGCAAGCATTATCACTATAAAGCACGGTATTGCCGTGTATTTGCCTGTAAGAACACGGTCGATGCGCTCACTTCTGATACGCTCCCTGCTCTCCTTCGGTTTTACCACGGTGCTCTCGCATATTTTCTCAATAAATGTAAAGCGCATATCCGCAATTGCAGCGCTTCTGTCAAGGCCTCGCTCCTTCTCCATCTGGACAATCAGATGCTCTATTGCCTCTTTCTCATTCTCATCAAGATGAAGCTGCTCTAATATAAGCGCATCTCCCTCGATAATTTTGGTAGCAGCAAAGCGAATCGGAACTCCGGCGAGCTTTGCATGATCCTCAATCAGGTGGCTGACCGCGTGTATACATCTGTGCACGGCACCGCCAAAATCATTCTCATCACAGAAATCCTGTCTGCCCGGGCGCTCCTGATACTTTGCAATGTGTATTGCATGGCGCACCAGCTCATCAACACCCTGATTCTTTGCGGCAGAAATCGGTACAACAGGCACTCCTAACAGTCCCTCGATTTTATTTACATCGATTGAGCCTGAGTTTGCCGTCACCTCATCCATCATATTTAGAGCGATAACCATCGGTATATCCATCTCAAGAAGCTGCATGGTCAGATACAGGTTTCTCTCGATATTTGTCGCATCTACGATATTTATTATGGCCTTTGGCTTGTTATCGAGCACAAAGTTTCTCGACACAATCTCCTCATTCGTATATGGGCTCATTGAGTAAATTCCGGGCAGGTCAGTGATTGATGTGTCCGGATGTTCTTTAATAGAGCCATCCTTTCTGTCCACCGTCACTCCCGGGAAATTGCCCACATGCTGGTTTGAGCCTGTAAGCTGGTTGAAAAGTGTTGTCTTGCCGCAGTTTTGGTTTCCCACAAGTGCGTATGTGAGCTTCTCACCATCCGGAAGGGGATTGCCACTGCCCTTCACATGGTATTTGCCCTCCTCGCCAAGTCCGGGATGGGCTGTGTTGCTTATCTTTTTAGGGCCCTCATGCTTTCTTGAACGGCTGTCAATTAATTCTACCTCAATCTGTGCCGCATCATCAAGCCTCAATGTGAGCTCATATCCGTGCACCTGAAGCTCCATCGGGTCTCCCATCGGTGCAAATTTGATAACTGTTACTTCGGCTTTTGGGATTACTCCCATATCCAGGAAATGCTGGCGCAGTGCGCCCTCACCGCCTACTGTAAGTATTCTGGCACTCTGTCCTATGCCAAGTTCTTTTAGTGTCATTTTATCGCTTCCTAGTGTATTTATTGATAATTTTTCTCAACTTATCACAAATATCTTACCACAAAGCGTGTGCCACTGCATTCATTTTTTTCATTTAATACATCTTTTTTACAATCCTCCACAAGGATATATCCATTGTCATGACGCACAATTGCTTCCGCCAGCGAAAGTCCTATGCCGATGCTGTCTGCCGGCTGTCTGCTGCCGCTGTAAAAACGCGTAAAAATATGCTTTTTGTCCTCATCACTTATGGCTTCTCCATCGTTTTGCACCGTTATCTCGGCATACATCTCATACCTGTAAAAGCCTATCTTTACCTCACTTTCTGCGTGCTCCACTGCATTTTTTACTATGTTTGTAATGGCCTCACACTGCCAGTATGCATCAGCATGTATACAGGCATCCTTATCAGAGCCTTCATCTATGGACAGCCTTATGTCTCTCAAATCGCAAAGTGCCATAACATTGTCAGCTGCCTCAGACACAATTTCAGACAGCAGCGTATCCTTCTCATCAAACTCCACAACATCCGCTTCAAGCCTTGAAAGCTTTAAGATAGCCTGCACCATATGCGATATATTGTCCACATCGCGCTTTGCCCTGCGCATTATCCTGTTTCTGTTTTCAGATGCCATATCAGGATTTCCTTCCAGATTTTCAAGATTTATCGAAAGTGATGTGAGCGGTGTCTTAAGCTGATGCGATATGTCAGAAAGCGCATCCTTTAGCAAAAGCTTGTCTGCCTTTGCATTTTCCGCAGACTCCCTCAAATAGATTGCTGTCTTGTAAAGCTCTCCCTTTAGTATAGAAATCTCTCCCTCTGTGCTATCTGCCATAACAAGTCTGTAGTCTCCCTGATTTATGCGGCGCAGATAATCCGCAGCCTGTCTGACCTGTCTTTTAAAGCTAAATCTTATAAGCACAATGTAAAGGCAAAAGCCCCCTGCAAAAAGCACAACAAGAAATATGTCTAGCCAAAGCGCTCCTTTAAGCGCTTTTTCATTTGACAAAACCGCAGAATCCTTTTCCATATCAATGCCGTATTTTTTTAAGAGCGTCTCTGCACTTTTTAAATTTGTATAATCGCTGCCTAAGCTGCTGTCATTTAGAATCGTGGCTATACCGCCATCTGATACATCGGGATATTTTTCATGAATAAGCGCACATAGCTTAGCCACTGTAATGTTATAGTTTTTCGTATATGCCCTGTATTGGAAAAAAACGGTAAAAGCCATAACCGTCACACATATACATGTATATATTATTGCAAAATACACAAAATGTTTTCTGTTCTCTAAATTATATTTCTTCTTTCTCATGCTTTCCCCCGGGAACTGTCTCTGTCGGCCGATACTGTTTAAAGAGCTTCATCTGAATCAACACGATACCCGATTCCCTTCACAGTCTTTATCACATCCTCACCAAGCTTTGCCCTGATGCGCTTCATATAGACAGTCACTGTATGGTCGTACACATCGTTGCCTGTTGCCTCCCAGATACAGTCAAGCACGGCATTTCTGGACACAGCCTTGTCGTGATTGGTAAAAAGCAGATCAAGTATACGGTTTTCAAGACTTGAAAGAGCAATCACCTGTCCAGCCCTTCTTGCTTCCTTTTTGTCCAAATCATAGCTTATGCTTCCTGCGTGTATGACAGATGAGCTGTCATCACTTTTCCTTCGTAAAAATACGCGGTTTACTCTCGCCACAAGCTCTCTTACTGAAAAAGGCTTTGTGATGTAATCCTCCGCTCCAAGCTCAAGTCCCTTTACTATATCATTTTCCTCATCCCTTGCGGTAAGAAAAATCACCGGTGTTTTTTCTTTTTCCAGCCTTTCGCTGTAAAAATCAAAGCCGTTCCCATCCGGAAGCGACACATCAAGCAGCACAAGGCCGGGGTGCTCACTCAAAAGCGCCCCAGCCTCCTTTAAATTGCCTGCTGTCAAAAGCTCATATTCAGGTTCTGTAAAGGTATCACACAGTCCCTCTGTTATTCCTCTATTGTCCTCTATGAGAAGTATTTTTTTCATATCAGCTCCCGCATTTCCTACAGATTTTCATTCTTGATTGTCTCAATAATGTTATTGTGTCTAAGCTTCGTCATTGATAGTTTCATGATAGCATAAATCAGCATTATTACAACCAATATACACAATATAATTGCTTTATACGGCGGTTCATAAATGATTGCATCATCCATCCTGTTCATCATAACACATAAGAGATAGCTTATTAAAATACCAAGCGGTACTCCTATTACAAGTGCCTTCACAGATATAAACACACTCTCGAGTCTGACCATTCCAGCAAACTGCTTATCTGTCATTCCAATGCTTCTTAGTGTAGCAAACTCGCGGCTTCTAAGCTCCATTCCGGTGCTTAAGGTATTGATGATATTTGTGATTCCTATTAAGGCAATGACCACAATAAGTCCGTATGCAAATACTCCAAGCAGTGTAAAGAGTGATTTTTCATCGCGCATCTGCTTATCCATATTGCTGACATAAAAACTAATCTGAGAATACTCAGGATTTTCTTCCGTCTCCTTTTCTAATGTATCCTGATATTCATCTGCATTTTCTGCAACCACATATGCCGAATATATCGCATTCCCCGGTTTGAGCTCATTACCGCTCTTGCCGTCAGCCCATAAGCTTTCAAAGCCTTTTTGGTTCATAAACAAAAGCGAGGTATTGCCGTAGCCATTATAACATGTTGGTACCTTGTCTGTAACACCTGCAATAGTTACATCTACAGTTTTTCTGACACCGTTATTTATTGTTTCCTCGTCAACGTATCCACTGTTATCCTCCGTACTGCTTTCAGTATCACCTTCCACAGCATTGTCATCAGAAGAAGCATCATCATACACATTGTAGCCGCACCTGATTGTATCTCCTGCTTTATATTTGTACAGCTCCATCTCTTCTTTGACGTATTTCGAGCTTTTCTCATTATACACATCAAATGTGCATTTATTTACAAGAATTGCTCCTGTATCTGCATTTTTTACGCCTGCGTCAGACGCATACTTATCATACGATTTGTCATTTAAAACCGTGATAAAAAACTCTTGTGAGACATCCTCTCTGTCATCATAAAGCTGCCCGCAATACTCTCCATATTCCTTTGTATACTCCGGCTTATCTACATCAAAATAATAACCTGCTCCAACCAGATAATCCTTTGCTCCTTCAATGCCACTCAAAAGCTCAGAGAGCTTTTCAATATCAAGGTCCTTTTTACATGACATATTTATTCCAATATTGTAATCTACTGATGCATATGACATCCCAACAACGCTAAAGGCCATAGACATAAAGTATGATATCACAATAAAGGTTACTGAGCAGATAACAATAGACGTCACTGTAGTTCTGTACTTTTTTTTGTTTCTCTTTATATTCTTATATGAGATAACGCCTCCAATGCCCCAGATTCTGCCTATAATAGCCGGTGTCTTAAGCTTTGCTGACTTTATTTTAATCTCCTTTGTGTTTCTTATTGCTTCAAGCGGTGTGACCTTTGCGGCCCTTCTTGCACTGCCTGTTGCTGAGAAATAAATGGTTGCTATACTCAGTATCACAGCAAGAATAAGTGCAGGCAGTGATGTGTGAAAGCTCAAAGCAAAGTTAAGCCAGCCTGCTGACAGCGCATTTACCACCTTGACAAGTATAAACGATGCCAAAATACCACTCATGGTACCTACAGGAATACCAACCACTCCAAGCATTGCTGCCTCTGTCTTAACGCTGCTTTTTATCTGGCGCCTCGTAGCACCCACGCTTGCAAGCATGCCATACTGCCTGATTTTTTCAGTGATTGATATGTTGAAGCTGTTTTTGATACAGTACACTGATGTCAGTATAATTATCAAAGCCACAACAGCGGCCACTGTAAACAGTGCTTTAAATGTGCCGTCAATCGGGAAAACACACTCATAGCTTATAAGGAAGCGATTTATATATATATCATATTTTGCATTTTCCATCTCTTTAAGAAACCTGTCGCTCTCCTCAGCAGACATTTCAACAGATGAATTATTTGATTTCTCAAACAGCTTTTCATCCACACCAATTATATCTGCAGTCACAGCATCCTTATTTCTTAAAGCCTTTTGAGTGTACCTGCTGTACACTGTGAGCGTAGTGTCAGCTTCGTTAACCTCACTCTTTGTGCCGTTATCAATTGCTGCCAGCTCATCAGAATATGTGACAAATGTATATCCGGCGGCACTATAGTCCTCCATTCCATAGCCCGGTCTTTCCATGATGCCTACCACCTTGTAGCGCTTTGTCACAGTATCGGTAAGTGTCTCTGCCTCATGCTCATATGCGATATTTTCCCATATGACACTTTCGGTGTTTGAATCATATCGCTTTCCGATATCAAGTGTTATCTCATCTCCCACCTTTATGTCGATTCGTCCGTTTGTCTTTAAGTGCCTTGGAATGACTATCTCATCCTCATTTTTTGCCATGCGCCCCTCTATCAGGTTAAAGCAGCCTTTCTCAAAGCCTGCCTCATCTGTTGCCATGACATAAGCATACGGCTTATCCTCATTCTTGCAGCCGTCTAGCTTTGCAAAGCCCATTCCCATTGTCTCAAATGTGCTTTCAATATTTCTGTTGTTTTTAAACTCCGAAAGCTCAGACATTTTCACATTCGAAAATTTCACATGAAAGTCGCCGCCCTTTTGCTTCTGGTATTCAATCATACTGTACTGAAAGCTTGACACAAGTGTGACAAGCGCCGACAAAAGCGCTGTTGCAAGAATTATTCCGACTATCGTGACAATAGTTCTTTTCCTGTTGAGCTTTAAGTTTTTTAATGTGAGTGTCTTCATCAAATTCATCTGATTTTACCATCCTCTATCATTATTGTGCGGTCAGCCGCCTTTGCAAACTCCATATTGTGTGTAATCATAATGATTGTCTGGTTGAGCTCACGGTTTGAGGTCTTTAAGAGATGCATAATCTCGTTGCTGGCCTTGGTATCCAGGTTTCCGGTCGGCTCATCCGCGAGCACTATAGATGGTCTCGTAATCAGGGCTCTTCCTATAGATGTGCGCTGCTGCTGGCCTCCTGAAAGCTCGTTTGGCAGATGAGTGCGTCTCTCTGTAAGTCCAAGGCGTAAAAGCATGTCATCCATCTGTGCTTTTTCCACCTTTCTTCCATCAAGCTCCATCGGGATTGCCATGTTTTCCTCCACATTTAATATAGGTATCAGATTATAAAACTGATAAATGATACCTACCTGTCTTCTTCTGAATATGGCAAGCTCATCATCATTCATTGCAAAAATATCAGTGCCGTTTATATACACCTTTCCGCTTGTTGGCCTGTCAACACCTCCGAGCAGATGAAGCAGTGTGGATTTTCCGGAGCCGCTCGCCCCGACTATTGCCACAAACTCTCCCTTTTCCACGCTCAATGACACATCGTCCAAAGCCTTGACCTGATTTTCTCCGGCTCCATATATTTTTGATAAGTGTTCTACCCTAAGCAGTTCCATTTAATTCTCCTTTTCTTCTCTATACATTTTTGAGTGCTGTGCGGTCTGTCCTTTAAAGTGCAGCCGCCCCGCGATACAAGTGTATAATACATTATGTAAAGTTACAGGTAGGTTACTTTTAAAAAATATTACAGCATAATATAAAAACTCCGGTCAGAACAAAAAGTTTTCTGTGCCGGAGCTTATATGTTTTATGTTATATGTTTTATATCATATGTTTTATAATTATCTATGCCAATAATTATTTCTGCTTATATGAAGACAAAAAGTCTGCAAGCTTGCCTGTGGCATCCTTTAATATCTCTGTTCGAGGCAGATATACCACTCTGAAGTGATCCGGCTTATCCCAGTTGAAGCCGCCGCCGTGGATGATGAGTATCTTCTTCTCACGAAGCAGATCGAGTGCAAACTGTTCATCGTTTGTGATGTTGAACCTTGCAGTATCAATCTTTGGGAATATGTAAAATGCTGCCTTTGGCTTTACTGCCGAAATTCCCGGTATATCGTTTAATGCCTTGTAGACGTACTCTCTCTGCTCATAGATTCGTCCGCCCGGCACAATATACTCACCTACACTCTGATATCCGCCTAAAGCCGTCTGCACTATCGACTGCGCCGGAACATTCGAGCAAAGACGCATGTTTGAGAGCATGTTGAGACCCTCAATATAGTCCTTTCCGAGCGCCTTGTTGCCGCTTAAAACCATCCATCCGATACGATATCCTGCTATCATATGCGACTTCGAAAGACCGCTGAAGGTCACACAGAAGAGGTCCGGTGCAAGCGACGCAATAGACACATGCTCATAGTCATCCATCACAAGCCTGTCATATATCTCATCCGAAAAAATCATGAGCTCGTGCTCTCTTGCCACATCAACTATCTGCTGCAGCACCTCCCTTGGATAGAGCGCTCCCGTAGGGTTATTAGGGTTTATTATTACGATTGCCTTTGTCTTGTCTGTAATCTTCTTTTTGATATCCTCTATGTCCGGATACCACTCTGACTGCTCATCACAGATATAGTGTACTGCCGTGCCTCCCGCAAGTGTAACGCAGGCTGTCCAAAGCGGATAGTCCGGTGCCGGCACCAGCACCTCATCACCATTGTCAAGAAGCGCTGACATGCTTAAGTTTATAAGCTCGCTGACTCCGTTTCCGGTGTAGATATCCTCAACCGTCACATTAGGAAGCTTTTTGAGCTGTGCATATTGCATGATTGCTTTTCTTGCAGAAAAAAGTCCCTTGGAGTTGGAATACCCCTCACAGTCCGTGAGCTGGCGAGACATATCATATATCACCTCATCAGGTGTCCTGAAGCCAAACGGCGCCGGATTTCCTATATTGAGCTTCAACACATTTGTGCCGTTTTCCTCCATGCGGGCCGCCTCATCCACCACCGGTCCTCTTACATCATAAAGCACATTATCTAATTTTCTGGATTTTCCAAATTCTCTCATCCTGACAATCTCCTTTTATTTTCGTAACAATTCCTGTATCCGTAATCATATCCTGCTAGCCTAAAAGCTCAAAAACAGCCTCAGCGTCAAATACCACCTGCTTTACCTTATCAACCTCTATCTGATAAAGTGCATTTGCTGCCAGATGCTCTGCAGCCTGCTCGAGATCTCTTATGCCCGATGTGTTCTCGTGAAGCTTAATCACTGCATCAAGTCCGTCCTCTGTGAGAACGCACTCCTCCTCCTTCATTCCCATTCGCTCAAATACCTTGCGCAGGGCAAATCTCTGGAAGATGACCTTCTTCTCTTCATCGGTATAGTCCGGAATATCAATCACCGCAAAACGTGACATAAGCGGTGCAGAAATCTGTGATTTATCATTGGCTGTTGCAATCGGATATACTCCGACGGTCGGCACCATACACTCCATATAGTTGTCTGTAAAGCCCAGATTGTCAAGCAGTGTCAAAAGCACATCTGCCGGATTTCCGTTGCCGTTTTTGCTTGAGGCCTTGTCGAGCTCATTGATGATAAATACAAGATTTGACTCTCCCGCCTGTGAAAATGCCTCCATAATGATTCCCGGCTTTGCGTTTGAATAGATTCTTGAGCTTCCTGTGAGCTGCTCTGCATCATTTATGGAGCTCATATCGAGTGTGGTCCATGGAAGCTTGAGTATACGTGCAACAGCATATGCAATCTGTGACTTTCCGGTTCCTGCCGGTCCACAGAGCAGCAGTCCGTAGGCAGGGAGTGTATGAGTCCTGTTTATCTGGATAATGGTCTCAATGATTCTCTGCTTCACGCTCTCCATGCCATAGAGCTCCTCATCGAGTATGCGCCTTGCCTCCACAGGGTCAATTGCCTCAAAATAATTTCCCTTCCACTGGATATTCATCATGATGGAAAGTGCTCTCTGCGCATGGCGTCTCTCCTCAGGTGATACCTCGCTTGAACGCGCAACTGCCAGATTTCTTCTGGCCCACAGCAGTATATTGTCAGGCAGTGTACGGCCTGCACAGGTCATGAAATCTGTGATGCTCTGTATACTGGTGAGCTTCATGCTGTCACCCTCTTCCTCGTAATCATCGAGGTCAGGTTCATCCTCAGGCATGGTGCTGGCAAAGAGCCTTTCCATCATATACTGCAGGAATCCGTCCTCTGCAGACAGCTTTGTGCCTCTGCCGAGAGACACCTCCCTCACCCTGTATACTGCGTATCCGTCAGGTGTATTGGCTCCTGAAAGCTGTACCTTTATGTGATTTTCGCCAAGCCACTTAAAAAGGCTAACGAAGCGGGAATCAATGCGCAGGATATCTGCACTGGTCACCCCATCACCATCCTCAAATTCAAAGGATGTACGCTTTATCGGATTTGTAAACATACCGAGCGCATGATGCGCCCATTCCTTTTGCTTATTGTCTATCACAACAATCGGTTTATCGGCCGATGCCTTGGTCTCTGTCGAATGAAATGTCTCATATGTACACTCCGGATGCTCGTTTGCTACCGGTGTATCGCTAAAATCAAATACTGGCATTTTTATTCCTCTCTTTTCGTAATTGTATTCTTCATCATACCCTGTCAAAGGCTATGTCCTGTACCACCTCGCCTGCGATGATAAGTCCTGCCACTGATGGTACAAATGCAAGGCTTCCGGGAATATCCCTGCGCTCTGTGCACTTGTGTTCGGCACCCGGCGGGCAGATGCAGTTAGTTCTGCAGCTTATAGACATATCCTCTATCGGTCTTGTAGGCTTCTCCTCAGAGTATACCACCTTAAGCTTTTTCACGCCACGTTTTTTAAGCTCACGGCGCATGACCTTTGCAAGAGGACACATGCTGGTCTTATATATATCAGCCACCTTAAATGCACTTGCATCCAACTTATTTCCCGCTCCCATACTGCTTATGATAGGGACATTTTTCTCCTGTGCCTTCATGACAAGCGCAATCTTTGCTGTGACCGTATCAACCGCGTCAACTATATAATCATACTCTTCAAACGGAAATTCATCAGCATTTTCCGGCAAAAAGAAGCACCTGTGTGTCACGACACTGACATCAGGATTAATATCATGAATCCTCTCCTCCATCACATCTGTCTTGTATTTTCCTATGGTCTTTCGGGTTGCGATTATCTGCCTGTTTAGGTTTGTAAGACACACCTTGTCATCATCGATAAGGTCAATCGCTCCCACGCCGCTTCTGACTAGTGCCTCGCAGACATATCCGCCCACTCCTCCTATTCCAAATACTGCGACTCTTGCGCCCTTTAGCCTATCCATCGCCTCTTTTCCAAGCAAAAGCTGTGTTCTTGAAAACTGATTTAACATTTATTTCTCCTTTTCATCCCTGACCACGCCGACACCGGCAGAAATCAGGAGTCTTACTGTATCCTTAAGCATGCTCCAGTCAGCCTTTGACAGCTCATCGGCAGCCTTTATCATCTCAATGAGCTGCTTAAATGACATCTGGTCAAGGTTCTCAAAATTGGAGTCCGATGCTATTGAAAAAAGCACATTTACAAACTGCTTTCGCTGCGCCTCATCCATGCTGCCTATCCAGTTTCTGAGTGTCTTGTCAAGGCGCACACTGTTTTTGTCCAGCCCATCCGCCTTTATGATACTTCCGCCCATTATCTCCCATGAAAAAGCATCATGCTGCAGCGGCCCCGAATTACGGCTTCTTACCACCTCATAATCGTCCACATGCTCAAGCAATAAGCCAACAATAGACGACTGCGGCAGAAATGTCTCTATTCTGTCAAAAATTCTTTTGTAGCCTGCCGTATATATCATCTTGTGATTGAAGCCCGGTCCGTCAAAATTAAACACCTTAATAATGACATCCTGCACCTCTTTATCCACATGCATGGCGGCAAACACTGCCAGATTTCCACCCTTTGAGTGCCCGCCTATCCACAGCTTTCCTGTATTGCTGCTTTTATTGTTGATATTTTCATCATCTAAAGCTTTATCATTTATGACCCTATCATCATTGCATATATATGCTGCCACCTGCTTTAAATATTTTTTCGCCTTGTTCTGTCCCGGTGTCTCATCGAGATAGCTTAGATTAAAGTTTTCCTTCCAGCCGACCACGGAATGGTCTGTACCACTGTAGGAAATGAAATATGTGCCGTCAGGCAGTTCTATCGTAACCGCAGAAAACTGCGACTCCTCTTTTTCACTAATATCGTATATATAATATCTCAAAATGCAGTCGGCATAGCGCCTTGAGTGCGCCAGCTTTTGAAGCAGCCTCGCGGAGTGGCGGAAAAGATTAGGCATCTGCTCAATCTCATCATCACTGTGATCCGCGCAGTAAAGGCTTGCAAGCTGTTTTATCGTAAGGTATGACTTCTTTGCATCCGGCATATATGGCTTCATCTGCACATAAATAAGCTGTGAAAAAATCAGTCCGTCCACCTCATTTACATGCACCTCATCAAAGCCTATATCTCCACGCCAGTCAATATAATCCATGATATCTGCCATACAATGCCCTCCTGAAATATATATGTCTTATTCATCATAGTGATCTAGGAAGCTGTGCTTTATGCCATCCTTTTTATATGCTACAACCGTAGCCAGATTTACATTCTCCACGCTCTTAAATATATTTGCCTCGACAAAAGGATTCACCTTTTTAAGATTAGCGATGAGCTGCTTTATCTCAACACGCTTTGAGCGGTTTTCCTCATTATTGCAGGTGGTACAGGTATCTGTAAACTTGCAGGCACACTGTATGAAATGCAGACCGTTGTAATCACGCCATGCCTTTATATCATCCTCCCTGACCAGGTAAAGAGGCCTGATAAGCTCCATGCCCTCAAAGTTTGTGCTGTGAAGCTTAGGCATCATGGTCTGTACCTGTGCACCGTAGAGCATACCCATGAGTATCGTCTCAATAACATCATCATAGTGATGTCCGAGCGCAATTTTGTTGCAGCCCAGCTCCTTTGCAAATGCATACAGATGTCCTCTTCTCATCCTCGCACATAAATAGCATGGCGATTTTTCGATATCATATACAGCATCAAATATATCTGACTCAAAAATAGTGGCAGGGATGCCAAGGTTCCTGCAGTTTTCCTCTATGACATGCCTGTTTGCCTCATTGTAGCCCGGGTCCATGACGAGAAACTTCACATCAAAATCAAACTTGTTGTGATGCTTAAGCTCCTGAAAAAGCTTTGCCATGAGCATGGAATCCTTACCTCCCGAGATACACACCGCAATCTTATCCCCCGGCTTTACAAGCTCATAGGTATTTATCGCCTTTGTAAACTTGCGCCAGATGGATTTCTTAAATTTCTTTCTGATGCTTTGCTCCACATCCGCCTTTATATCGCGCTCTGCCACCTCATCCTCTTTCATGGCATCAAGCAGCCAGCTTATATAGCCGCCCTTTAAGCTTGCCGCATCAAAACCTTTTTCTGTGAGATACTCTGCCACATCCACACTCGTCTTACCACGGCTGCAGACTATGACAAGCTTCTTATCATGCGGCACCCTCTCATCGGACTCTATTTCCTCTGCCTGAATATTGAGTGCTCCCTTTATGGCACCGTGCGCCACCTCTTCCTCACTTCTTATATCTATTATCTGATAGCTGTTACTATCCAGCTTTTTAACTTCTTCTATACTAAGCTGCATTTTATTTCTCCTATATTATTTCCGCAATGACTTTATTTCCTGAAATATCCTGTACTCATAATATGCCGACACCACAAGGATGAGCCCTATCATAATGAGGCTGTATACATCGCGGATTGCTATTCCAAACGCATCACACACGCATGGCACCAAAAGCCCCGCAGTAAAAACAAGCTTTACAAACGTCAAAAGCCTGAGTGAATACTTTCTGATATTGCCCACACACAGCTCCGCTGCTATGTGATTGAGCTTTTCCGGATAATGCTGCAGCCATGTGATTGCAATGTATACAAGCAAAAGCACAAGTATATTGGCCACAAACTTAAATACCTGTATGTGATAGCACACTCCATAATAAATCTGTAAGCCTATATACGCAAGAGCTAAAATAGCATCTATTGCCTCAAGCACCGCCGAAGCAAAGGTCATATCTCTTTTTCTCATATAAATCTACTACCTTTCATTAACACCTTAAACACGTAAAAATAATGTAAAACGATATTGTTTCTCTCTAAACTATCTAATTTTATCATATTATGGACTATCTTTCTAGAAAAATTGTGATATAATAATCAGGTTAAAGGAATTTTATTTAAAAATTAATAATACAACGAGGTTTAATCGAAAATGAGCAAATTAACAATACCAAAGAACTATTCTTCGGCACTGAATCTTCACGATACACAGCTTGCCATCAAGACTGTTAAGGATTTCTTCCAGGGCATGCTCGCACAGCGTCTTTCCCTGACACGTGTTTCAGCACCGCTTTTCGTCGATCCTACCACAGGCTTAAACGATAACTTAAACGGATATGAAAGACCTGTTACTTTCGGCATCCTTGAGCAGGGTGACAAGGAGGCTGAGGTCGTTCACTCTCTTGCCAAGTGGAAGAGATATGCATTAAAGAAATACGGCTTCTCTCTCGGCGAGGGCATCTACACAGATATGAATGCCATAAGACGTGATGAGGAGACTGACAATATCCACTCTATATTTGTTGACCAGTGGGACTGGGAAAAGGTCATCCGCAAGGAGGACAGAAACTTAGACTTCCTTGAGGAAACAGTAAAGACAGTATACAAATGCCTGCGCAAGACCGAGCAGTATATGGCTATACAGTACGACTACATAGATTTGATTCTGCCAAAGGATATCACCTTTGTCACCACATCAGAGCTTGAGGAAATGTTCCCGGACAATACTCCAAAGGAGCGCGAGTATTATTTTGCAAAGGCAAAGGGTGCAATCTGTGTAATGCAGATTGGTGACAAGCTTGCAAACGGAGAGCCTCACGACGGACGTGCCCCTGACTATGACGACTGGGCTTTAAACGCTGATATCATCGTATACTATCCTGTTCTTGATATCGCACTTGAGCTTTCATCAATGGGTATCCGTGTAGATGAAAAAGCCCTAAAGGAGCAGCTTGACAAGGCCGGATGTCCTGAGCGTGCTAAGCTTCCATTCCAGAAGGCTATCCTCAACAAGGAGCTTCCGTACACTATCGGAGGCGGAATCGGACAGTCACGAATCTGTATGTTCTTCCTCAGAAAGGCTCATATCGGTGAGGTACAGAGCTCGCTGTGGCCTGAGGAGACAATTAAGGAATGTGAGGAGCATGGTATTCAATTGCTATAATCTGCATACCATACTTTACTGTTTATTATTAGTCCGTATAAATTTAGTACACTATACTAATGATATGAGGGGTCAAAAGGTATTTTGCCCCTCATTTATGATTAATCATGAAAGTAATTAAAAACCTGCTGTGTCAGACAAGCATGACACAGCAGGTTTATTATTTCTTATTTTTTAACTTTTCCATATGCATCACAAACATCAGCATAAATGCATATGTTGCTGCTATTATCTACACAAACATCCTCCATGCAGCCCTGATCTGCGAACTCAGCCTCTCAAACTGCCAGTGGGTATTGCTCTTAATGATACTGTTTGGATCATTTATAGTAAAGCCCTCATCATCATAGCCTGTGATCACCATAAAATGTCCATTGTCTGTGAAATCTCCCGGACCGACATTTACGACTATCAGATTGCCCTCATCAAGCCTTTCTTTAAATGTATCCTCATCCTCCTTTATAGTCTTAGCATTTACGCCGTAGTGCCTGCAGCCCTTGCTCATAAGATCCCATGCACTTCCGGAGCCGTCCACACTGTAGCCGGCCTCCTTTGCATACTCTGCCACTGCAAGAGGTGATGCCTGTGCATCATGCGTCAGATATAATACAACCATCGAAAGTGCAGTCGGACCGCAGCCACTCGCCGCAAAATAATTGCCGCTGTACTTTTCATAGCCCCATCTCTTATCCCACTGCTGCAATAGAGGTACTGTATCCTGCGAGGCCTCTGCAGTCAGATCAATATCATGCTTTTTCGAGTGCTCCTCAGGATACTCATATATGAAGTCAATTGCCTCATCATTCTTCTTCGCAAGCTCCTTTAGCTGCACCGGATACTCTGCACTTTGAAGTATCTCATCAAGCTTCGTTTCCTTGTCAGGCTCGCTGCTTTCCTCCGCAGCGTTTACATCATCTTCTGAGCTGTTTTGCCTTTTTACTGAGTCCATTTTAGATGCAGTGAGTGAATTATTATTCTTCTGCACATCAACATTCCCTGAGCGTGTCTTATTATCAGCACTTACCGCTGCTTCTGTATCAGGAACCAAAAGCTGCATGCCCCCAGCCACAAATATTGTTATGACTATCGCTGCACAAATGACTATTGCGCCTATTTTCATGCGCCTGTCACTGTGCCTTGCACGTTCTATGCTTTCCTGCCTTCTATTAGTTTTCTTATGTGTCTTTCCCATTGTTTTCCTCTTACTATTACAGCTTATCAACTTCATCCATCCAGATACGTCCACACGCATCAGAAGGCATCCTTAGGTCTCCTCTCGGTGAGACCGCCACTGTTCCTACCTTTGGTCCATCCGGCAGACATGAGCGCTTGAACTGCTGTGCGAAAAATCTGCGATAGAAGTTCTTAAGCCATTTGAGAATAAACTCATCATCATATTTTCCTTCAAATGCTATCCTTGCAAGGCGGTAAACCTTGGCAGGAGCATAGCCGCAGCGCAGCATATTGTAAAGGAAGAAGTCATGCAGCTCATAAGGGCCCACAAGATCCTCTGTCTTCTGTGAAATCTTACCGTTTTCAGGTGGTAAAAGCTCAGGAGAAACAGGTGTATCAAGCACATCAAGAAGTGTACTTTCCAGCAAATCGCTGCCGCAGGTATCTGCATAGTATTTTACCAGATGGCGCACCAGAGTCTTTGGAACCGATGCATTTACAGCATACATGGACATATGGTCTCCATTGTAGGTCGCCCAGCCGAGTGCCAGCTCTGACAAATCTCCTGTACCTATAACCATTCCGTTTTCCTTGTTTGCGATATCCATAAGTATCTGTGTGCGCTCGCGTGCCTGTCCATTCTCGTAGGTGACATCATGCACAGACGAATCCTGTCCGATATCCCTGAAATGTATATTTACGGCATCCTTTATATCCACCTCGATAAATGTAGCTCCAAGGCATTTAATGAGATTTACCGCATTGTCATATGTGCGGTCTGTTGTTCCAAAGCCCGGCATAGTTACTGCCGCTATATCCTTGTGATCCTTTCCCAAAAGGTCAAATGCTCTTACCGTGACAAGCAGTGCCAATGTGGAGTCGAGTCCTCCTGAAATACCGATAACTGCTGTCTTGCAGTTGGTATGCTCTAATCTCTTTTTAAGCCCCATAGCCTGAATCATAAGAATCTCATCACAGCGTCTGTCCCTGTCTGTCTTGTCTGCAGGAACAAAAGGAGCGCAATTTACATAGCGGCTAAGAGTGGTATCCTTTACCTCAAGATCAAACTCAGCCCATCTGTGATCATCCTCGACAACAAATGTTGTCATCCTGCGCCTCTCAGTCTCTATTCTTTCCACATCAAACTCGCTGTATATAGTCTCATTTGTAAAGCGCTTTGACTCGGCAAGCACATTTCCGTTTTCACAGATGAGATTGTGTCCTGAGTAGACCACATCCTGTGTGGACTCACCGTCTCCCGCTGACGCATAAATATATCCACAGATTAATCTGGCAGACTGTCCGCTCACAAGCTCTCTCCTGTATATTGCCTTGCCTGTCACCTCATCTGATGCAGACAGATTTACAATCACAGTGGCACCCGACATCGCGTGTCTGATGCTCGGCGGGTTCGGAGTCCAAAGATCCTCACAAAGCTCCACCGCTATCTTAAGCTTTGGCAGCTGCTTGCAGCTAAAAATAAAATCAGTATCTACAGACACCTGCTGTCCATTTTTCAGTGTGACATATGTGCTAAGGTTTTCTCCCGATGCAAAATGCCTTGCCTCATAAAACTCATTATAATTTGGCAGAAATGTCTTTGGCACCATGGCAAGCACCTCTCCGCGCGATACAACTGCCGCCATATTGTAGAGCATGCCGTTTATCTCATATGGAAGCCCTATGAAAAATATGCCGTCAAGGCTCCTGCTGTAATCAGCTATTCCTATAAGCTCATCCTCTGCTGCAGCTATGAGCTTATCCTGCCAGAAAAGATCCTGACAGGTGTATCCGGTAATGCAAAGCTCCGGGAAAACAACCACCTTTGCCCCGTTGTCAGTGCTCTCCTTCATAAGAGCTTTAATAAGCTGTCCGTTGTATACAGTATCAGCTACCTTTACCTTTGGTGTCGCTGCAGCGACCTTTATATATCCGTCCTTCAATTAGCGCATCTCCTTCAACTCATCCACCGTAAACTTATATGCCTTATTACAGAACTGGCACTTTACCTCAATGCTCTCACCATCTGCGATAATGGAATCAAGATCCTTTTTGCTCAGTGTGGAAAGTGCTCTGCTCACACGCTCCTTTGAACAGTCACAGTGGAAGCGTGTCTCAGTCGTATCTGTGATTTCAAGCCCGAAATCCCCTAAAATTTCCTCAAGTATCTGCTCCGGAGTCAGCCCCCTGTCAAGCATCTGCGTCACCGAATCAATCTCTGTGATTTTCTTTTCAAGCCTGTCCACAACCTCATCCGGTGTAAACGGCATAAGCTGGATGATAAATCCGCCTGCCTGCTTCACGCTCTGATCCTTATCCACCAGCACGCCAAGACCAACCGCCGACGGAATCTGCTCAGATGTGGCAAAATAATAGGTCAGATCCTCAGCTATCTCACCTGTTTTAAGCTCACACTGACCTGAATACGGCTCCTTTAAGCCCATATCCTTTATGACTGTGAGTATTCCAAGATCAAGCGCTCCACCCACATCAAGCTTGCCTGCCGCATTGAGTGGCAGCTCAACCTGTGGATTTATGGCAAAGCCCTTTACATTGCCGTGCGAATCTGCTGTGACGGTAAGCCCCTTTGCAGGTCCGCTGCACTGTATCTGAAGAGTTATGATATCCTTATCGCCCTTCATCATAGCTCCCATCATGGCTCCCGCAGAAAGAAGTCTGCCAAGTGCCGCCGTCATGACAGGTGTTGTCATGTGATCCTCTCTGGCGGTCTCCACCATCTCCCTTGATGTTACAGCAAATGCTCTGATATTGGCATCCGCCGCTGTTGCTCTTACTATATAATCTGACATAATTTACCTCTCATTATCTAATTCTATGCTTTATGTGCAATTACAGTGACCTTCTCACTGTCACACTTCACCTGATCGTCTGTGTACGCATCATACACCGCATCAAACACAAGTCCCGACTGCTCAAGAAGCTCCTTAAGCTCTGAAATCTCATAACATCTCTGGAAATGAGTTTCCTCAAACTTCTTGTAGATGTCATCCTCATCCTCTGACTGCTCCTTTATAAAAAGTGTCAGGTCATACTCGTTTATTTTCTCATCGGCATCATAATAATTGTCCCATATAAAGCTGCCCTCATCACGGTTTTCAGCTATGGTATTATCTGCCATGAGCACCTCATATTTGTATGGAGTATTGATATCAAATATAAAAATGCCACCCTCTTTAAGACTTTCGCTCACGCAGAAAAAAACTGCCTGAAGATCCTCAGGCTCAAGAATATAATTGATGCTGTCACATGCGCTTACGACGGCACTCACCTTTTCTCCCGGTTCAAACTCTCTCATATCCTGCATCAGATAAAGGATTCTGTCATCCTCTCTCTCAAGCGCCATATCAAGCATGTCAAAAGAATTGTCAATGCCTATCATATCATAGCCTGCATCTGCAAGAAGCGTGGTAAGCTTTCCCGTACCACAGCCTAAGTCCACGACATATCCACTGTCTATGCCATTTGCACGCAGTTTTTCGACAATATATCTGCCCCACACCTCATATGGCACATTGTCCATGAACATGTCATACACCCGGGCAAAACTCGTGTATGCTTCCATAATTACCTCATTTCATATTACAGAACCCCTGCTGCTTACATGCGAGCATGACGCATCAGCTTTTTTGTTCTCAGTGGTTCTAAGGATTACCGTAACTATTCAGAACCATCCCACGCACATTCGCAAAACCGCACGATACTCGTGCTT
>OBAQ01000786.1_pt1 | contig 26346 bp, 25 predicted proteins | sample 1517821 | NCBI WGS metagenome assembly OBAQ01 (sample SAMN04571705, study PRJEB22368) | human gut metagenome | biome: human gut; material: stool | host: Homo sapiens | place: Luxembourg | collected 2012-09-27
CGCCGTATAAAAATAGAACGAAATAACCTCTTGTGTGAGCAAGCTCCCACCGAGGTATTCCGTTCTATTTTTGCATGGCTCGTAACTTTCAATTTACAATATCTCTGTGCTGATAGTACCACTTGTAAAGTCCTGTCGGAATCGGTATAATATAGGTAATTGGGAGGTAAATATATGCTGCTTACATTAGTACCACTTTTTGATGAAAAAATGGCCGTATGTGCCTATTCTTTTTTTACCCAGAGAGAGAATTATCTGTTGAATCCGCTGCTGCTTGGAACAGCACAGTTTGACGGAGCATCACAGATCACCGGATTGGAATTGATCCAAAAGATGGGAATCGATACATTGTCTCAGGGAAAAGAGATTTTTGTACCGATCACCAATATTTCTATTTTTGCGGATATTACGGAGCAGTGCGATGCACCTCATGAAAAAATCGTACTTTTGATCGATAATACCATTCCGCCGATTGAAATGTATGTCAATCGTCTGAAGGAATTGAAACAGCAAGGCTATAAACTTGCCATTCGCAAGCTTGCGGTCAGTGATTTTGAAAATTACAGAGAAGTCCTGAAGCTGATGGATTATGTCCTTCTGAATAACCGCAAAATCGCCATTGACAAAGCCAAGATTTATTTCGGAAAATTATTCCCGAATATCAGTCTGTGTGCCGGTAATATTGATACCATGGAGGACTTCGAGAGACTGAAGGAGACCGGTGGATATCGTTTTTATGAGGGTAAGTTCTATCGTGTTCCCATTACGAAGGGACAGACGGATGTGGCGCCCCTGAAGGGCAATTATATTGACCTGCTGAATATTGTGAACAGTCCGGACTTTGAACTCACGACAGCGGCGGATATCATCAGCCGTGATACCGCACTTACGATCGATCTGCTGAAAATGGTTCAGCCATTGGCTGTAAATTCGGAGATTACGTCTATCCGTCATGCAGCTGCCATGCTGGGACAGCGGGAACTGAAAAAGTGGATCAACACGGCAGTAGCCAATGCTTTGTATGCGGATAAGCCAAACGAGGTCACCAGACTTTCTCTGCTTCGTGCGAAATTTGCCGAGAATCTGGCGGAAGCGTTTGGTCTGAAGGCGCAGAAGGACGAACTGTTCCTGATGGGATTGTTCTCAGTGCTGGATGTGATCCTCGAGAAACCCATGGCAGAGGCTTTGAAGGTGGTCCATGTGGCCGGCGAGATCAGCAATGCACTGATCTACCGCATCGGCGTACTGGCACCGGTGTACGATTTTATGGTGCAGTATGAGACAGCCAACTGGGCGGAGGTATCCCGTCTGATGCTGTTAAAAAATATTGATATGGATACAGTATATGAAGCCTATACATCGGCACTGAAGTGGTATTGTACCGTACGTTGATTGTATTAAATTGTATTAAAAAATATACTTGTGTTTTGTATACATTTATGTTATTTTCTTGAATGACTTGTAATTATATCCTCCGGCAGTCCAAAGGACGCCAGATGGAGGAATAGTAGCAAAGGCGCAAAAAGCGCGGAAAGGAAATTTCATATGAAAAAAAACAAGACACTTGAGATGGTACAATTGGCCGTACTCATCGCGATCATGCTGATTCTGGCATTTACCCCGCTTGGGTATCTGCGCATCGGACCGTTAGCAATCTCCCTTCTGACCATTCCCGTAGTCATCGGTGCAATGCTCTTAGGACCTGCAGGCGGAGCCGTACTGGGACTGGTATTCGGACTGACAAGTTTTTACCAGTGCTTTGCAGGAGATCCTTTTGGAGCAGCTTTGGTAGCAATGAATCCGTTTTTCACTTTCCTGGTATGCATCCCCACCAGAACTCTGATGGGATGGCTGTCCGGCGTGATCTTCAAGGCACTGTGGAAGATTGACAAGACAAAGACCGTAACTTACTTCGTGACCGGTCTGCTGGGAGCATTTATGAACACCCTGTTCTTCATGTCCACTCTGATGATCTGCTTCGGTCATACCGAGTATCTGCAGAGCATGAATGCAACCGGAGCGAATCTGTTTATGTTCGCCGTAGCATTCTGTGGTATCAACGGAGCACTGGAGATGCCCATGAGCTGTGTAGTAGGCGGTGGCGTTGCTAAGGCAGTCAGCGTAGCACTGAAGAAGAATGCAGCAATCGAAGAGAAATAATCAGATTTTCCAAAACGAAAACCATATAAAATATACAAACAGACCCCCGGAGTATGACAGATGGTCATGCCGGGGGTTTTTCATGTGAAAACTTATGACACGGAATTCATGTGCCGAACTGCGTATATAGGCAGAAAGGATGGTCATTACAGCGACGACCACATTGTCTGCAGGGTATCTGCCGTGGCAGTAACGTTCCCCTGGATCATGGGAGCGGATCCGCCGCCTTTTGCAGAAAGTTCCCGGCGCATACGGTCTGCCAGTTCCTGACAGTTACAGGAAGCACTGCCTACAATAAATCGATAACCGTTTGTATCGTCTCCGGCAAAAATACCACAGTAACCGGAATATTTTCCGGTCAGGGTATTCACGGCGTTACGTAGGGCGATGGCATCCAGTTCACCGACGAAGAGAAGCACGTGGTGTACTTCTTCCGGGGAGGGGAGTGCGTCCATCTGTACGTTCAGTAGTTCCGCCTGCAGGGCATTGGCGCGTTCTTTTTGCAGCCTTGACTCATCTTTGGCGCGAGCAACAGCAGCCGCTACTTCCGGCTGCTTTGCAGAGAGCAGAGAAGAAATAGCCCAGACGGAATCTTGTTTTTCGGTATAATCTGCCAGAGCACGGTCTCCGCAGAGAATATTGATGCGGACACCGCCTCGGTGGCTCTGCACATTTACAATTTTGATGAGACCGATCTGTCCGGTGGTATCTACGTGCGGAGCACAGCAGGCACACAGATCCACGTCGGGGATCTCAACGATACGTACATTTTCCGTGAGGGCCAGCTTGCTGCGGTAATTTAAGCTTGCCAGTTCTTCGGCGGTGGGCCAGCTGATGTTGACCGGAAGATTTTTCCAGACATAAGTGTTAGCTTCCTGCTCGATGAGACGCAGCTGTTCCAGAGATACTTCTCCGTTCATATCCAGTGTCACTTCTCTGTCGCTTAAATGGAAGCCTACGTTTTCCAGTCCGAAATGAGAGTGCAGTAGGCCGGAGATCATATGCTCTCCGGAGTGCTGCTGCATGAAATCAAACCGGCGGTTCCAGTCCACATGACCGGTGACCCGGGTGCCGACGGGAAACTCACAGGCCGCTTTATGATACAGGATGCCCTGTTTAATGCTGACATCCAGTACTTCCTGACCGTTTAAGGTGCCTTTGTCGGCGGACTGACCGCCTTCTTCCGGGAAAAAAGCGGAAGCGTCCAGAACGATTCTGTAATATCCATCTTCCTTGTCGGGAACACATTCCATCACCACAGCGGTGAAATCCGTCTGATGTACATCTTCATAATAGAGTTTGCGGGTTCCCTGGGAGTTCATTTGAGCATTTTCGATACGATCCATAGATGCCTGTCCAATCTGCTGTAGGAAAACAGCGTTTTGTGATAATTGAAAAATAGAAAATACATATCTATTCTATATCAGACCCAGGGGAAAAAGCAATGGAAAATGTAAGCTTTTACACAGCTTTGTCAGATTCTCCAAGGAGTATCGGGATTGCGTAATTGTTTTTTGTAGGTTTTTACGCAGACTGGGTCTATTGCGACGCTTTTTTTTTTATGATATAATGAATCGATTATGCAGATACCAGATTTAAACGGCAGGGGCCGACCGTGCTTGCACGGGGAGGCAGGTGCCGGTTTAAATCATAAAACATGAGGATGCAGTGGAATCCGAATGTTTTCAGAATTGCGAGAGCTGCGAAGCAGCGGAGCAATTCGTAGGTATCGTAGATATTGCAGATACCCAGCGGAGCAATTCGTAGGTATCGTAGACATTGCAGATACCCAGCGGAGCAATTCGTAGGTATCGTAGACATTGCAGATACCCAGCGTAACAATTCGTGGGTATCGTAACTGAGAGAAATACAAACGTCGCAAAAGCGGCAGAATGTGAGGAAAGAATGAAGGCATTTTTGATTTTGGAAGATGGAACGGTGTTCGAAGGAACGCACATCGGTGCAGACAAAGAGATCATCAGTGAAATCGTATTTAACACATCCATGGCCGGATATCTGGAAGTCCTGACGGATCCGTCCTATGCAGGACAGGCTGTATGCATGACTTACCCCCTGATCGGTAACTATGGCATATGCAGGGATGACTGCGAGTCGGAGAGACCCTGGCCGGATGGATTCATCGTCAGAGAGCTTTCACGTATTCCCAGCAACTTCCGCTGTGATTGCACAATACAGGAATACTTAGAGGAGAATGGCGTACCCGGTATCGCCGGTATCGATACCCGTGCGCTGACCAAGATCCTGCGTGAGAAGGGTACCATGAACGGCATGATCACCACCAACGAAGCCTATGACCTGAACGAAGTACTTCCGAAGCTGAAGGAGTACACCACAGGCAAGGTCGTGGAAAAGGTGACCTGCAAGGAAAAATATGTGGTAGCGCCCACCACGGAGCTGGCACAGAACGGACCTCTCTCCGGTGCAGCGCGTTTTGATAAAGAAGCTTATGAAAAAGGTGTCAGAGAGCCTAAGCCGGCACTGGTAACGGAGCTGTCCGGACAGGGACTGAAGGTAGCTCTGTTAGACCTGGGAGCTAAGAGAAATATCGCCAGATCCCTGGCAGAGAGAGGCTGTGAGGTGACCGTATACCCCGCAGGAACTCCCGCACAGGAGATCATTGATGATAATCCCGACGGTATCATGTTAAGTAACGGACCGGGGGACCCCAAGGAGTGTACCGGGGTGATCGCCGAGATCAAAAAGTTATACGACACCGAGATTCCTATTTTCGCAATCTGTCTGGGACATCAGCTGATGGCTCTGGCTACCGGCGCAGATACCCATAAAATGAAATACGGACACAGAGGAGGCAATCATCCGGTAAAGGATCTGATGACCGGAAGAGTATATATTTCCTCTCAGAACCACGGCTATGTGGTAGATACCGATAAGCTGGATCCGTCCGTAGCGGTTCCCGCATTCATCAATGTCAACGACGGTACCAACGAGGGTCTGTCCTACACCGGCAAGAACATTTTCACCGTACAGTTCCATCCGGAAGCATGTCCGGGACCCCAGGACTCCGGTTACCTGTTTGACCGGTTCATTCATATGATGAGAGGAGAGAACTAAGATGCCCAAGAATCCTAATGTAAAACGAGTAATGGTAATCGGCTCCGGTCCTATTGTCATCGGACAGGCAGCGGAATTCGACTATGCAGGTACCCAGGCCTGCCGTTCCCTGAAGGAAGAGGGAGTAGAGGTAATCCTGGTGAACTCCAACCCTGCGACCATCATGACCGATAAAGATATCGCAGATAAGGTATATATTGAGCCCCTGAACGTAAAGGTTCTGGAGCAGATCATTGAAAAGGAAAAGCCCGACAGCATTCTCCCCACCCTGGGAGGACAGGCTGGTCTGAACCTCGGCATGGAGCTGGAGGAGTCCGGTTTTCTGGCAGCTCACAATGTAAAGCTGTTAGGTACTACCGCAGCTACCATCCGTAATGCGGAAGGCCGTCAGGAGTTCAAGGATCTGATGGAGCGTATCGGCGAGCCCTGCGCAGCATCCAAAGTCGTTGAGAACGTGGAAGACGGTGTGGAATTCACCAACACCATCGGCTATCCTGTTGTACTGCGTCCCGCTTATACCCTGGGCGGTTCCGGCGGCGGTATCGCACACAATCAGGTAGAACTGGAAGAGATCCTGGAGAACGGTTTACGTCTGTCCCGTGTAGGACAGGTACTGGTAGAGCGTTGTATCGCAGGCTGGAAAGAGATCGAGTACGAAGTAATGCGTGACAGCGCAGGCAACTGCATCACCGTATGTAACATGGAGAACATCGATCCCGTCGGCGTGCATACCGGAGACAGTATCGTAGTAGCTCCTTCCCAAACCCTGAGCGACAAGGAGTACCAGATGTTACGTACTTCCGCTCTGAAGATCATCAATGAACTGCAGATCACCGGTGGATGTAACGTACAGTTTGCACTGCATCCCACCAGCTTTGAATATTGTGTTATCGAGGTAAATCCCCGTGTCAGCCGTTCTTCCGCACTGGCAAGTAAGGCGACCGGTTACCCCATTGCGAAGGTAGCAGCGAAGATCGCACTGGGCTTTACTCTGGATGAGATCAAAAATGCCATTACCCACAAGACCTATGCCAGCTTTGAGCCTACACTGGATTACTGTGTAGTTAAGATTCCCAGACTGCCTTTCGATAAATTTATCACTGCAAAACGTACTCTGACCACACAGATGAAGGCAACCGGTGAGGTTATGAGTATCTGCAATAACTTCGAGGGAGCACTGATGAAGGCTATCCGTTCCCTGGAACAGCATGTGGACTGTCTGCGCAGCTATGATTTCAGTGCACTGTCTGTGGAGGAACTGTTAGAGCGTCTGAAGATCGTGGATGACCAGAGAATCTATGTGATCGCTGAAGCAATCCGTAAGGGAATCAGTTATGAACAGATCCACGACATTACCAAGATCGACCTGTGGTTCATTGACAAGATCGCCATTCTGACTGAGATGGAGCATGCACTGGAGACACAGCCCCTGACAGTGGATCTGCTGAAGGAAGCCAAGAGAATCGAGTTCCCGGATAACGTCATCGCAAGACTGACCGGCAAGACCGAGGAAGAGATCAAGAAGATGCGTTATGACAACGGCATTAAGGCTGTTTACAAGATGGTAGACACCTGTGCCGCAGAGTTCGCAGCTTCCACTCCTTATTATTACTCCGTATTCGGCGGCGAGTGCGAAGCCAAGGAGACCACCGGACGCAAGAAAGTCCTGGTACTGGGTTCCGGTCCTATCCGTATCGGACAGGGTATCGAGTTCGACTATTGTTCCGTACATGCTACCTGGGCATTTTCCAAGGCAGGCTATGAGACCATTATCATCAACAACAACCCGGAGACTGTAAGTACCGACTTCGATATTGCGGACAAGCTGTATTTCGAGCCTTTGACTCCGGAAGATGTGGAATCTATCGTAAATATTGAGCATCCCGATGGTGCTGTGGTACAGTTCGGCGGACAGACCGCTATCAAGCTGACCGAGAGCCTGATGAAGATGGGCGTGCCCATCCTGGGCACCAAGGCGGAGGATGTAGATGCCGCTGAGGACAGAGAACTGTTCGACAAGATTCTGGAAGAGACCGAGATCCCCCGTGCAGCCGGCGGTACTGTATACACCGCAGAGGAAGCTAAGGCGGTTGCTAACAGACTGGGCTATCCCGTACTGGTGCGTCCTTCCTATGTATTGGGCGGACAGGGCATGCAGATCGCTATCTCCGATGAAGAGATCGAAGAATTCATGGAGATCATCAACCGTATCGCACAGGATCACCCGATCCTGGTAGATAAGTATTTACAGGGTAAGGAGATCGAGGTTGATGCTGTATGCGACGGTACCGATATCCTGATCCCCGGTATCATGGAGCATATCGAGAGAACCGGTATCCACTCCGGAGACAGTATCTCCGTATATCCGGCTCCGACCATTGATAAAGTAGTAAAAGAGAAGATCGCAGAGTACACCAGAAGACTGGCAAAGGCACTGCATGTCAAGGGACTGATCAATATCCAGTTCATTGCCATCGGTGAGGAAGTATATGTCATTGAGGTTAACCCTCGCTCTTCCCGTACCGTACCTTATATCAGTAAGGTAACCGGCATTCCTATCGTGGATCTGGCGACCGAAGTGATCATCGGCAAGACCATCCGTGAGCTTGGCTACGAGCCCGGCTTACAGCCTGAGGCAGAGTATTTTGCCATCAAGATGCCCGTGTTCTCCTTCGAGAAGATCCGTGGTGCCGAGATCAGCTTAGGACCGGAGATGAAGTCTACCGGTGAGTGTCTGGGTATCGCCAAGACCTTCAACGAGGCACTGTACAAGGCATTCCTGGGAGCAGGCGTAGAACTGCCCAAGTATAAGAACATGATCATCACCGTGAAGGATGCGGATAAGGGTGAAGCCATTGAAGTCGGAAGACGCTTCGAAAAGCTGGGATACACCATTTATGCTACCAGAAGTACCGCAGCTGCTCTGAATGAAGCAGGTGTGAAGGCGAGAAAGGTCAACAAGATTTCTCAGGAATCCCCGACCGTGATGGATCTGATCCTGGGACACAAGATCGACCTTGTCATCGATACCCCTACCCAGGGCCGTGACAAGACCAGAGACGGCTTCCTGATCCGCCGTACCGCTATCGAGACCGGTATCTACTGCATCACCGCAATGGACACCGCCAATGCTCTCGTGACCAGCATGGAGCATATGAACGACTGTAAGGAACTGACACTGGTGGATATTGCACAGCTGTAAAAATATAAAAAATGAAATTGAGCAGGAGGGAATATTTAAAAAATTTTCTCTCCTGCTTAATTTATGTCAAAAAGAGAAGAACGCTGACTGCAAAAGTGCAAATCCGAAAATAAAATCCGTAAGTGCGGCATATAATAGGCGTATGGTAAATATTGTATGATCGCAAGCCTGTATCCCACAGGCGGATTGGAGTCTCATGTTAGAAGAACATTATCCTTTTGTAGCACAGCCCCTGCCCTACGAATATGATGCCCTGCTTCCGGTACTGGATGAGGAGACACTGCATTTTCACCATGATAAGCATTATCAGACCTATGTGGACAAGTTGAATACAATTCTCGCGGATTATCCTCAGTTACAGCAAATGACCTTGACGGAACTGCTCACTTCGGAGGATAATAAACTTGCATCCTTGCAGGAGGAAGCCCGGGAAAGTATTCACAATAACGGTGGCGGCGTATACAATCATCAGCTGTATTTTGACAGCATGCGAAGCCCTGTGGGGCAGGAGCCTTGTGGAGCACTGGCGGAGGCATTGATCCGGGATTTCGGATCCGTGAGACAATGGAAAGAGAAGATGTCGCAGAGTGCCATAGGAGTATTCGGTTCCGGCTGGACATGGCTTGTAAGTGATCAGGACGGCACCCTTATGATCCTGACCACAGCGAACCAGGATGTGCCGGACCTGAAATTGTATACTCCCATATTTCTGATAGATGTGTGGGAACATGCCTATTATTTACAATACCAGAACCGCAGACCGGATTATGTGCAAGGGTGGCATAAGCTGATCCACTGGAAAAAGGCGGAGAGACGTTATGAACAGGTCCTCTGCAGACGGGAAAGAGGAAATGAAAATGGAGAACAGACCGATCATAAAAAAAGAACAGGTAGAGACCGTCTATGACAGCAGATTCATCAAGGTATTTGATCTGCAATATGAGCCGGGAAAACATTATTTTGATGCCACCAGAAGAAGCGTTGAGAATCTGGCGGCAGTAAAGAATGACGAAGAATTTAAACAGATGCTGCCGGATGCGGTGAGCTGTGTCGTGATCCTGAAAGTTAAGGATCAGGAACCGAGACTCTGCTTAAGCCGTGAGTATCGTTACCCGGCGGGACAATTCCTGTTAAGCGTTCCGGCAGGACTGCTAGATCCGGAGGATGCGGCACAGGAAAATCCCGTATTCCATGCAGCCATCCGGGAATTGCGGGAAGAGACCGGCATCGCACTGGAAGAGAGTGACAGCATCCGTCTGGTGAATCCCCTGGTATTCAGCACCCCGGGCATGACGGACGAGAGCAATGCACTGGTGCAGATCACTCTGAACAGGGAAGAAATGCCGAAGGTAAGCCAGGAAGGTGCCGTAGGTACGGAATGTTTTGACGGCTTTTTATTGGTGACCCAAGAAGAAGCACAGAAAATCCTAAAAGACGGCGTGGATGATCAGGGACTGTTTTATCCCTTATATACCTGGGCGGCGCTGATGTGCTTTGTGACGGGAATGTGGGAATAACGGAACCTATCCCCGGAGCGTTATCACCGTGTGGAAGGTCAGAGTAGCATCGTTATAGTACATTTGGATATCCCCGTGGTATTTTTCGCAGATCTTGCGGATGCTTTTCAGCCCGAAGCCGTGAGAACGCTTATCCGCTTTGGTAGTGGCTGGATCTGCCGCATCATTTTTAAAAGGGTTTACGCGGCAGGAATTGACCACTGTGATCAGAACAAAAGGTGTATTTTCCCGCTTGCTGCCATTAACTTCGATATAAGCGTCGGGAACTTTCCCGGCAGCTTCCATGGCATTATCCAGCAAATTGCAAAAAAGAGAAGTAAGGTCACTGTCCGGCAGAAAATGCAGTACACCACTGCGGATGTCAGCGGTAAAACTGATTCCCTGTTCAGTACACTGCCGCCTGTACCTTGCCATAATGGCGTTCAGAAGTTCGTTGTCGCAGATGCGGGCGGACTCTTTGAAATCCGAAGAGAGAAGCAGTTCGTTAATATAGGCGTTGACTTTGTCCGGGGCATTCTGCTCGTTCAGAGATGCAATGGATTGCAAATGCTTCTTAATATCATGAATGAGAATTGCCTGGTTTTCGCTCTGCGAAAGCAGCATCTTATAATATTCCGTAAAATCTGTTTCCTTCTGCAGTAACAGATGCACCTCTGTATATTTCCTATTTTTTTCCCGATTGTACTGATTGATTCCAAATACCAGCAGATTCATAAGTAACAGGAAAAAGGCACTGAGAGAGATCATCCGGTTCGTCCCGGGGGTCAATGTATACTGATCACCTATTCCCACAAAAGTAAGCATGATGAATACCGATGTGACGGGAATGATCATCAGCAGCAAAACAGAGTTATCGTAGGGATCCGTTGTTTCCTGCAGACTTTTGAACAAATGCGTAAGCAGATAAATGACTGCAAAAAAGGAGATCTTGCTGCACAGGATAAAAAGAATCGTATTGTGAAGCGAATCCATCTGCATATAAAAATGGGGAGCGGTCCGGGCGATGATACTATATACGATCAGCTCGCACATCCCCATGACAGCAGCGAGCAATGTGGAATGGAAGGCAGCTGCGCGCCATTTGACATCGTATTGTGTGACCAGAAACAGAAAATTAGTAAACAGATACAAAAGCATATTCAGCCATTTGATGTTAAAAAAGGCTGCGGCACACAGGCAGGTATACAAAAGGCTCAGCACGACAAGCCTGTCGGACAGGGGGCGTTTCGGAGAAAATAGTCGGCTGGCATATTGCAGGAGAATGATGGCTTCCACCAGAAATGCAAAAATAATAGAAAAAATACTTTCCATAACTTACCTCGTACTTTCTAAATAGAGAAGATAAGCTTTCTTAAAGGCGCTGTATTTACGTTTCGTCAGATAAGCGTCGAACTGACCGTTCGCCAGATGCACCAGCATACGGTCGAAGTCGGTAATGTGCTCATAGTTGACAATAAAACTCCGGTGCGTCTGAAAAAAGCGGTTGGAAGGCAGCAGCTCCAGCCAGTATGGCATGGTATGGATGGCTTCAAAGTCCTGCGTCGTGGTGTGGACGATCACTTTTTTCCCCTGTGCCTCCACCATAATGATAGAAGAGACCGGAAGAACGTGTACGCCCTGCCTGGTCTCAATAGGCACCTTCACCAGTCTGGAATGATACAGATCCAGAGCGTCCTTCAGATTCCGGAACAGACGCTGCCTGTCTATGGGCTTGGACAGATAACGGAATACATGGAACCGCATGGCTTCATCCAGATATTCGGAATAAGAAGTAATAATAAAAATGATAATATCTTTATCTTTCTTTTTCAGTTCGTTTCCTACATAGATTCCGTCAAGCCCCGGCATCTCGATATCGAGAAAAAGGATATCCTTGTCGCCCTGATCCGCAAGCAGGGACTCCCCGTCTGAAAAGCAGACGATTTCCGGACAGCTCAGGTGCAGATGACTGAAATAGCTTTTCAGATATTTTTGCAGTTTTTCTACGATCAGTAAATCGTCATCGCAAATAAGAATACGCATCTTACACACTCCATTCATTGATGCCTACGGATTGTTTCGTGCTACGCACTCCCACAACCCTGGCATCATTATATAATAAGAAAACCCAAAATAGAATGTCGTTTTCGCCCATTTTTGCCTTAGTTTTTGCTTTTCGGTTCGGAAGGTTGTCTCGCTTTTTGAAATATGCTATTCTGAAAATGCAACTTAAGTATAAATCTTCAACGGATTTGTAACAAATAGTGCAAAATCTTTCGTTATGGTTAATGAAGAGGAAGGTTTCCATCCGCTCAATTGCTTTTCCGATTGCTCAATTGTATAATGATATCATTATCAAGTACAATTAAGGAGCAAAAACATCATGTAGAAAGAGAACCTGTATATCAGCAGATAGGCACAAGATATATCGATGATCCGGACTGGGGATATACATTCCTGAATGTAGAATGAAAGGAGCAGCTATGAAGAAGATTTTTTCAAATTACTACAAAATTATTTTGTCTGTTGTGATCCTGATTGTCCTGGTGGCACTAAAGGAGGATTACAAAACTTCTTTTGACGAAATGAGCGGAGTCCGGACGGTGGTACGTATGCTGCTCTATACGGCATGGGGATTCCTGCTGGCGACAAGGACCAGACGGGACAAAGCAAAAGGTGCGGAATATGTTGCTTTTGGCGTTGCCTGTGTGGCAGCGCTTAATCTGTTAATCCCCATCTGGAGCTTCCAGATAGCGTTTTATGCTTTTGTCGCAGGTGTTCCGGGACTCTATTTTATGGTATTTATTCTGACCGGAATATTAGGCGGCTACTTATGGGGACCGGTTGATAAAACGGACCGTAAATAGTGCCGGATATATCAGGAGCATTGATCTGATGGCAGAAGATATTGCCCAGGGTGTAAAGATAGCAACAGCAGAGTAGAATGGCGGAGGTGCTTATGGGTAAAAAATGGATTGTGGGTCTGATGATTTTAGCAGCATTATGGGCAATGACCGGTTGTGGAAAGCAGGAGATGATCCGCTGCGAATACACAAATGAGGTAGCAGGATTTACCTTAAGCATAGACAGACCGGTAGAATGGACAGCGAAGCTTCAGGAAGGGTGGCCTGCGACCGAGACAGAGGAAGCCAGCCCGGACGAGGGAATCCGGCTTTTTCCGGATGACAGCCAGGAGAGCAGCATCTATTTTTGCAACAGCCTTTCTCCCTATTATGCAGGGGATGAAAATGATCTGGAGACCGTGGAAGTGAATGAGGAACTCACGGCCCTTCATGGAATCGAAACAAGCGGTGAAGGGGTAAGCGAATCCTATGTTTTTAAAGGGGATTTTACCGGTCAGGGATTCTATAACATTACCATCTCTATGTCACAAAAGGATTATAAAAAATATAAAAAGATTATCTCACAGATGGTTGCCAGCTGCCAGATCCGTGAATGGGAGCCGGAGAATGCAACGGTATCGGAAAGCATTGAAAATGTAGAAAGTAATGATTTGATAATTCGGGGAACGCTGTTAGACAGAGAGAGCGAGAGTGCTGTCTACAGTGATATCACTCAGTTATTAAATGAAAGATATGATTTGCTGAACGAGTTATTAAGTGCGTGGGATTTCACGGTAGACAGCAAGGACAGCATTTCCGTAAGTCTGCCAGATGGCCGGGAGACGGTAATGTACCGTGTGAAGGTGGCGGATTCTTGGGAGTATTATGAACAAAAGGCTGAAGATATCTATGATGATATTTATATACAGGAAGTTTTTACCCCTTGCTACCTGGGAAATTTATACGCCGAAGTGGATGACAAATTGTACCGTGCGGAAGCGGATGGTTTCGCCTGGGGCATTGATGAAGACTCCATCAAAATATGGAAGCAGGATTGGGGTAACCGTTATATAGTGACCGCAAAAGAGCAAAACGAGATGACTACGGATGTGCTGTTTATTATAAGAAAAGAAGATATGGATAACAAATACAAAATCGTAGATGAAGTCGAGATGAATTAGTGATTGTTGTGAAAATAAAGTCTGATATGTAATTTGGAGTTAAGCCAAATTATTATCAGACTTTATTTGTCATTATTTATTGTATAGATGTATATAATAATACAGACATAAAAATTGACAATATAAATATAAATATGGTACACTTTACATGGAGGTGAGTGTATGATAAAAGACTACCTGATAGACAATTACGGATATAATGAACCGATTTTTCTAAATGATTTATTGGTGGAAGGAATATCTGAAAATGCCGTACGACAGTCGGTGAAAAGACTTGTGGCATGCGGTTTTCTGGAAAGATATGATAGCGGAATATATTATATTCCTAAGAGTGGAGGATTACTTGGAAAAAGTTATTTGGATCCTTCTGTAGTTATTATGCGAAAATATGTAGAAAATAATGCAAATAAATATGGGTATATTACCGGATTGTCTTTTGCAAATCAATTAGGACTGACAACGCAAATGCCGGCAGTTATCGAAATTGTTACGAATCGTGAAGCCACGAATGGACGGACGCTCATGGTTGGTAATCAAAAGGTGAGGGTGAAAAAATCAGCTATTCCTGTATCAGAGGACAATGCTGAATTATTGCAATTGCTTGATAGCGTGGGACAGGCGGAAAAGTATACAGAATTGACAATAGAAGAGACAGTAGATGTTTTAATTACTTACATGAGAAAGAAGAAGTTTACAAAGAAACAGTTATCAGATGTATCGTCTGTGTTAACCGGAGCAACAGCCAAAAAATTGATTGAATGGGGGATGATCTATGAATTTGCATCATGATAAAGATGCATTTGAGGAATTATTGATTGGTGCGGCTAACGAGCTGATGATTCCTACAAATATTATTGAAAAGGATTACTATGTGACAATTGTATTGAAATCACTGTCAGAAAAATTGAAAGATATGGTTTTCAAAGGCGGGACATCACTTACAAAATGTTATCAGCTATTAGACAGATTTTCGGAGGATATTGATATATCCTATACAGCAGAATCCGGTATACCTGGAGAAGCAAAAAAAAGACAGCTGAAAAGAGCGGTAGTAGACACGATGGTAGAGTTGAATTTTCCAATCACAAACATAGAGGACACCAGAAGCAGAAGACACTATAACTGTTACAGAGCAGCATATCCATCCATATATGATCAGTCAGGTATACTGAAACCGGAGCTTGTGGTGGAAACCTATGTTGCATTGCTCCCATTTCCGACAACAAAGCAAATGGTTGATAATTATATCTACCGTTTTTTGAAAAAAATAAATCGTCTGGATTTGGCAGAAACTTATAATCTGATGCCTTTTGCAATTACAACACAGACGATAGAAAGAACTTTGGTTGATAAAGTATTTGCGTTGTGTGATTATTACATGCAGGGAGAAACCGAGCGTCATTCTAGGCATTTGTATGATATCTATAAGATTGTGAATTCTATAGGAGTTACAGAGAAAACGGCAAAACTTATCCCGGAGGTCAGGGCAGTACGCGCAGAATTACCGATTTGTCCTTCTGCGAAAGAGGGCGTTTGCATTACATATATATTGAATGAAATAATCAAAAACCGAGCTTATAAGTCAGACTATGAAAATATTACTGTGGGATTGCTGTTTGTTCCGGAAACATATGATACCGTAATTCAAAGCCTGAAACAGTTGGCAGATAGCGGAATCTGGGATTAAGTGGAGCAGAAGAATAATACTGTCCGAGCTTGTTAAGAAAAATAAATATTGACATATATAGATAGCCGATATATATTATATACAACGATATATATCGGCTATCTATATAAGGAGGACAAAAAATGGCTGTTGATAAATCACTGATGTCGGGAAGTATGACGATGCTTCTGCTCAGATTGCTTGCGGAGAAGGATATGTATGGATACGAGATGATCGATACACTGCGGAAGAAATCCTGTAACGTGTTCGAGTTAAAAGCAGGTACGCTGTATCCGCTGTTGCATGGGCTGGAAGCGAAGGGCCTGCTTACGGTATATGAGCAGGAATATGCAGGCAAGACGAGGAAGTATTACAGTATTACGAAAGAAGGCAGAAAATTACTGGAAACAAAAAAAGCGGAGTGGATGGAATATCAATCCGCGGTCACCAGTGTTCTGGCAATGGGGGTATAAGGATGGAGACATATTTGGAAAAACTGTTGTCACAGATCCGCTGTAAAAAAGCCAGACCCTATATCGCTGAGGAGATAAGAGACCATATAGAATGCCAGATCGCAGACAATCTTTCCGAGGGAATGAGCTATGAGGAAGCAGAGAAAAATGCGGTTACGGACATGGGAGATCCGGTAGAAGTGGGGATCTCGCTGGACAGGATCCACAAGCCTAAGATTGCATGGAAGTTACTTGTGATCGTAGGAATTTTAAGCATGCTGGGCATTCTGATACAGCAATCCATTCTCAGACAACCCGGTTTTCAGGAGCTGGAAACATGGAGACAGGAAGTGTACCGCTATACTACGGAGGGGTTTGTCTCATGTATTGTGATAGGATTCCTTCTCATGTGTGTGATCTACTTTCTGGATTATACGTTAATTGCAAAGTACTCCAGGTTCATTGGAGTCCTTATACTTATTTTGGGAGGATTGCGGCTGACCAGCTTTTTCGGTGTGGATATTAACGGAGTCGGCAGCTGGGTTGGATTTGGAATGTTCCGGGTGTCGATTACTTCCCTGATGATGTTCTATGTGCCCATCTATGGAGCTATCTTATACAAATACAGGGATGGTGGGTTTATGGCACTGTGCAAAGCACTCCTGTGGCTGATCCTTCCGGTATTTATTACATTCCGGATTCCAAGCCTCGGTGTGGCTGTCATCATGATGATCAGTATGCTGATGGAACTTACGGTGGCTATTTGGAAGGGGTGGTTTCAACTGCCCGTCAAAAAGACGATTATTGGCTTGGGGTTGTTTCTTGCGGGATTACCGGTCCTGTTACTGGCTGCAATGTACGCATTTCATATGCTGGCAGTATATCAGGAAGCAAGGATCCGCTCCTATTTAACCTCTTCCGGAGATGCCTATTATATGACGTCCATGCTTCATAAATTTAATGAGAATATTTCGTTTTGGGGAAATAGTGGAAACAATGTGCTCGAAGGTTTGCCGGAATTTAATAAAGATTACGTTTTTTCCTATATTCTGAACAGTTACGGAAAGTTAGCGGGAATTGTTGTGATCGTTCTTCTGGCGGCATTGGTGGTGTTTATGTTCGGAACTTCAGTTCGGCAGAAAAATGAACTTGGCACAGTGATGGGATTCGGTTGCGGAATGATCATTTTATTAAATGTTCTCCTGAATCTTGCCGGAATTTTTGGATGGATCCCCTGACGACAACATTCCTGCCGTTCTTATCTGTTGGCAGAAATAATATTTTACTGTCTTATGCATTGGTGGGAATTATTCTGAGTATTTACAGATACAAAGATGTATATCCAAAAAAGTTCAAGGCGTCACAGGTATCATTGCAGAAGACCATTACTTTGAATCTGAATATGTAACATGGTAATAAAAGTAATGCAAATAAAAAGTCCATGAGCAGGAAAACTGTCCATGGACTTTTCTATATTGTGAGCAGAACTCATTTAATGCATTTCGTAAGCTTATGAGGGCAATACCGATAAAATCAGTATCTCCACACTCATCATATCATTCATCCGCCCGGATTTCACGGCTTCCTCGGTCTCTACGCACTGCTTTACTGCATTTTTCAGCACGGAAGTCTTGAAATGGGATGCCTGTGCCACATATTTTCCGGCGGCAAAGGGCGGCACGCCGATCTTGGAGGCAATGGTCTTGTTGTCGTGACCGCGGCTTTTTAATTCCTTGGTCTGGAGCAGGAGGTTACACTGTCTGGCGATCAGGAACAGCACCCGCATGGGAGGCTCCTTTAAGGCCAGCAGATCGTAATAGAGCTGCAGCGCCTTCTGGGGCTGCTTTTCCGCTATGGCATTGACCATATCGAAGATATGATTGGTGATGCGGGTGGTGCAGACCGCTTCCACATCCTCTGCAGTGACCACATCCCGGTCCAGACAGTAACAGATCAGCTTTTCCAGTTCCATCTGGATATTTTCCATGTCCGTGCCGGTCTTGGAGAGCAGGAGCTGTGCGGTGTTCTCGGAGATCTTTTTCCCTTCTTTGCCCAGAATACCGGCAATCCAGCGTTTCAGTGTATTTTCATCCTGTACTGTGAACTCTGCCACATATCCCTTGGACTGCACGGCTTTGTAGAGCTTGCTGCGCTTATCCACTTCACTTTCCGTGAACACGAAAAAGGTGGTGTCGTTGGGGTTTGCCAGGTATTCCGCCAGCTTTTCCCCACCGGCTTTGAAGAGCCCGGTATCTTTGAAAAACATGACACGGCGTTCTGCCAGAAAAGGCAGCGTCTCTGCCAGGTCGATGACCTGTCCCAAGGAGAAATCCTTCCCCTGATAGAAATGGGTATTCATCTCGTCGCCGTCCTGACACAACGCCTTACGCAGACGGGTCGTGTACTGGTTCTTCAGATAACGTTCCTCTCCGTAGAGCAGGTAGATCTGTTTGAAATTGCCGGTTTTGATGTCTTCATTGATCCGCTGCATAAATAGTATTCCTTCTATTTCTTACTGTATTTTCTGAAAAGAGTATACCCCATTTCCTATTGAGGTTTCAAGGGGGGTATGCTATTATGAAACAAAACAGTTCGACCATGGACATATACGAGAGACACAATCATGCTTGCATGATTTTGCGAACAGCGCGGTTCGACCATCATACCATAAGAGGAAGGAAGAGGAAAATGAGCAGGAAAAGCGGATTCGTGCAGGAATTTAAAAAGTTTATTCTGAGGGGAAATGTAATGGATATGGCAGTCGGCGTGATCGTCGGCGGCGCATTTACCGCTATCGTTACTTCCCTGAATCAGGACATCCTTACTCCGGTTCTGGCAATCTTCGGAGGCACGGATTTTTCTAATTTATATGTGAAGCTGGGAAGCGGTGATACCGCACCGGTGCTGATGTACGGTAATTTTATCACAGCGGTCATCAATTTCCTGATCACAGCATTTGTGATCTTCTGCCTGGTAAAATTCATCAACAAGCTGGGAGACACCCTGCACCACAAAGAGGAAACTCCGGCTGCACCTACGACGAAGAAATGCCCGTTCTGTAAGAGCGAGATCGCCATTGACGCAACGAGATGTCCTCATTGCACATCCAAACTGGACGAGCAGTAAAGTAATAGAGCAGTAAGGATCGAAACAGACCGTGGAGGAAAGCATGGGCAAAACACATAAGAAAATAGTGATGGCAGGAGTCTGTTGTCTGATGATAAGCATGCTGACAGGCTGCGGAAATGATACTACGAAAATCACCGAAGGGATGCAGCTGGTGGAAACACTGGATTATCAGGGTGCATTGACAGCCTTTGACGAAGCGGAAGCACAGAAAGAGAACAGCCGTCTTATTGCAAGAGGCCGGGGGATTGCCAGCATGGGGCTGACAGAATATGATCAGGCAGTGCAGTATTTTACAGAGGCGTTGGAGCTTAGTGACGGCTGGGTGCAGAATGTAGACTACGATATGAACTATTATCTCGCAGCCGCCTACCGGAAGAACGGACAGCCTGCGGAGGCAAAAAAGGTATATGATGCCATTCTGGGACTGAAGCCGGAGGAGAAGGACGCCTATTTCCTGCGGGGATCGGCGGAACTGGAACTGGGAGATTACGAGAGTGCTAAGGCGGATTTCGACAAGGCAATCTCTATGGACCCGAAAAATTATGACCGGCTGATCGAGATCTACGAAGCCCTGGAAGACTACGGATACCGGGAAGTCGGGCAGGAGTATCTACAAAATGTATTGAATACGGCAAAACAGCTGGATGCCTATGACAGCGGTCGTATTTATTATTATCTGGGAGATTATCAGAAAGCCTACCTGGCACTGGAAGAAGCCAAGGGTAAGGGTGGAGTGGACAGCTATCTGTACCTGGGGAAAGCTTATGCAGCCACCGGAGATTATAATTATGCCTCCAGCGTATACAGCAATTACCTGTCCAAGCAGGGACCGGATGCGGAGATCTATAATCAGCTGGGATTATGTGAGATGGCGAAAAAGGACTACCAGAAGGCATTGGAAGCATTTCAGGCAGGAAAACAGATCGAAGGGAACAGCCTGATGCAGACCTTGTCCTTCAACGAGATCGTAGCATATGAATATCTGCAGGATTATCAGAAAGCGGCAGTGCTGTTAAAAGCCTACTTACAAAATTACCCGGACGACCAGGCGGCCATCCGGGAACAGCAGTTTTTATCTACGAGGTAGAGGAGCAATCCTCTGCCTTTTGTCGTAATTGCAGAAGTTCGATATAATCCAAAAAGGATGCTGTGTTCTGGGGACTGAAATGCTGTATGATATCCACCAGCTCAGCCACGGTCATGCCGGGAGCATATTCTTCATTTAAGGTATCCAGACTATAACGATAGGAAGTACGCCCCAACAGATAATCAACGGTCACTCCGAAATAATCAGCCAGTTGCAGTAATGCGTCCTGATCCGGGAAGTGAATATTGTTCTCATAATTAGAGACGGTGCCAACGGATACTTTTAATATGGCAGCCAGTTCCTTCTGATAGATGCCCCGTTCTTCCCGCAGGGATGTAAGGATCTCACCGAAACTCCTCATATTGCCTCTCATTCTGCCGCAGATGCAGCACTATTTAAATGTTTTCTTTTAAGATTTGATGAAGTCTATTTTACTATATTTTAGATTTAAAGGAATGACATTTTAGAAATAGATGAAAAATGTATAAAAGAAAGTCTAAAATTAATCTTACCTAAAAACAAAAGGATATACATGAAAACCCCTTTTGGGAACTCTTTGAGAAATCCTCTCATTTATAACTATTGCTATTTCGAAGAATACCCGATATAATAATTTAAGAGTTAGGTGCAACTAACTAATGAGTGAATCATGTGAAACTCCTCAGAGGAAACGGAGCTGCTGAATCCGCGGACTGCCGGGAGGGGATCTCCCGGGAGGAGTTTTTCAGCCCTTATAGGGGATTTACGAAGGAGAAGGTTTGGGAATAAAAGTTAGAATAGAGGATAAAGGAGAAGAACGAAATGAACTATTTAGAGATTGAAAAAGTAATCGGAAGAGAGATTCTGGATTCCAGAGGCAATCCTACTGTAGAAGCAGAGGTAACTCTGGTAGACGGTACCATCGGACGCGGCATGGCTCCCAGCGGAGCATCTACCGGTGAGTTCGAGGCACTGGAACTGAGAGACGGCGATAAGAGCAGATATCTGGGCAAGGGTGTGCAGAAGGCTGTAGAAAATATCAATACTGTAATCAATGAGACTCTGCAGGGAATGGATGCATCCGATATTTATGCCATTGATAAGGCAATGATCGATGCGGATGGAACCAAGGATAAGTCCAGGCTGGGAGCCAATGCGATCCTGGCAGTATCCATTGCCAGTGCAAGAGCCGCAGCGATTTCCCTGGATATTCCCCTGTATCGTTTCCTGGGTGGCATCTCCGGTAACAGACTTCCGGTTCCTATGATGAACATCATCAACGGTGGCTGCCATGCACTGTCCTCCGGCCTGGATGTACAGGAATTCATGATCATGCCCGTAGGCGCTCCTTCCTTCAAGGAATGCTTAAGATGGTGCGCTGAAGTATTCCACGCACTGGCTTCTATTTTAAAGGACAGAGGACTGGCTACTTCCGTAGGTGACGAGGGTGGTTTTGCACCGGCATTGAAGTCTGACGAAGAAGCTATCGAGACAATCTTAGAGGCTGTGAAGAAGGCAGGCTATGAGCCCGGTAAGGACTTCAAGATTGCTATGGATGCCGCTTCCAGCGAATGGAAGACCGGCAAGGTGGGCGAGTACAAGTTGCCTAAGGCAGGCACCGTATTTACCTCTGAAGAACTGATCGCACATTGGAAGAAACTGGTGGAGAAATACCCCATCATTTCGATAGAAGATGCACTGGATGAGGAAGACTGGGAAGGCTGGAAGAAGCTGACCGCAGAACTGGGCGACAAGGTACAGTTAGTCGGTGATGACCTCTTCGTAACCAATACCGAGAGACTGGCAAAGGGAATCTCCTGGGGCTGTGGTAACTCCATCCTCATCAAGCTGAACCAGATCGGATCCGTATCCGAGACGCTGGAAGCCATCAAGATGGCACACAAGGCAGGCTATACCGCTATCTCCTCCCATCGTTCCGGTGAGACCGAGGATACCACCATTGCAGACCTGGCAGTGGCACTGAACACCTGCCAGATCAAGACCGGTGCTCCAAGTAGAACCGAGCGTGTGGCAAAATACAACCAGTTACTCCGTATTGAGGAAGAGCTGGGTGCAGCAGCCGTATATCCCGGTATGGGCGCATTCAACGTTCAGAATTAATCAGCTTTTATCCAAAACTATTTTGGTTTCTCTTTTTCTCTTCAGGGACTGTTCGAAAGGACAGTCCCGTTTGCGTCTATTCAGAGACATATAAAAAAATTTTTTCCTCCCATCTGTATCTAAGATAGAACGGTAAGGAAAAGGATGTAAGATCCCGGTAACCGCCGAAGAAATCCATGGAAGAAAAAATCCATTATTTCATATTGACTTTTCCGGAATCTATGTGATAAAATCTCACCGTTGCAAAAATAGTAAAACAGCATAAAGACTTTAGGTAAGAATTGGAAACGACACATGTGCGCACGGCTCACTGATTAACGAACAACACACATGTGTCTTTTTGCGCTCATTTTTAGAAAAGGAGGGCATCCAATTATGCCGAAAACAAAATTACAGAACATTATTTTCACCCTGATCATGGCGTTCGTTATGGTGTACGCCATGGTCTGTTACAACATCGCACTGGACAAGGGAGGAATGACCAACGAGATCTTTCTGTTAGCGTTCCACGAGATTCCCATCATGTGGCCTATTGCCTGTATTCTGGAGTACTTTGTCGTAGAAAAACTGTCCCAGAAGTTGGCATTCCGCATGATATCCCCGGGGGATAAGCCCATTTTTATCACGCTGGCGATCTCTTCCATGATCGTATGCCTGATGTGCCCGGTGATGAGCTTTATCGCCACCTGCCTTTTCATGCATCCCGGCAGCCAGATCATCGCCCTGTGGTTGCAGAAGACCGTCCAGAACTTCCCTATGGCGCTGTGCTGGCAGATCTTTTTTGCCGGTCCCGGAGTGCGGAATGCCTTTGGGTTTGTTGTCGGGAAAATGGCAAAAAACAAGAAAAATGAGAAATAGTTCAAAAGTAATTGATAAAATAATTATAGTAATGTTAAAATAAATCGATTTTGAGAGACAGGATGTGTGAAAGTCTTTTCAAAATAAATGCAAAGAAGCAATGGAAAATCAAGGGAAGAAAACAGAGCTTTTGAATGCATCCTGCAAGAACAGAAAGACTGATTGAGAAGATAAACAGGTTGTGCAAATGCGCAGCCTGTTTTTTGTGTATACGAGAAAATTTATCCGGTGACAGAACAGACTGCGATACTTTTGATAACAAAGGGAGGAATGGGATATGAGCGAGAAGCATACCCATATGGATCAGCGCAGGGCTCCGATCCATGAAGCACTGGAAAACTTTCGGCGCATGAGAGTCGTACCTTTTGATGTGCCGGGACACAAGAGAGGCCGGGGCAATCCTGAACTGACAAAATTCCTGGGGGAACAATGTGTGGGCGTGGATGTCAACAGCATGAAGCCGCTAGACAATCTGTGACACCCGGTATCCGTCATCCGGGAAGCGGAAGAACTGGCAGCAGATGCATTTGGAGCGGCACATGCTTTTCTTATGGTGGGAGGCACTACCAGCTCGGTACAGAGTATGGTGCTGACTGCCTGCAAACGGGGGGATGAGATCATCCTGCCACGTAATGTACACCGTAGTGTGCTGAATGCACTGGTATTGTGCGGAGCGATTCCGGTCTATGTAAATCCTGAGGTGGACCAGCGGCTGGGAATTTCGCTGAGAATGAAGAGAGAGCAGGTGGCAAAGGCAATCGCGGAGCATCCGAAGGCGGTAGCGGTACTGGTCAATAATCCGACCTATTACGGAATCTGCAGCGATCTGCGGGCCATCGTAAAAATGGCGCATGATGCCGGGATGCTCTGTCTGGCAGATGAGGCGCACGGAACGCATTTCTATTTCGGAGGAGGGCTGCCGGTATCTGCCATGGCGGCGGGAGCGGATTGCTGAACCAGGAATATGCGAAGAACTCGTGCATTTTGGATATGAAGATTTTAAGGCAAGGCTGGGGAGAATCTGATTGACGTTCCAAAGGTTCTGTGCTAACATGAGCGAATAAAGAGACAACGAAGTCCGTAGAAGCGGAAGTCGTTGTCTCTTTTAGTTTATAGATATTAAAAAAGTTATGAAAACCACGAGGTGAAACCTATGAGCGAGCAGGAAAAGAAGCAGAGTAGCGTAGCTGAGGTGTTGGTGAAATGTCTGGAAAACGAAGGTGTAAAATATGTCTTCGGTATCCCGGGAGAAGAGAATTTGGATATGATGAATGCACTGGAGAAGTCGGATATCCGGGTCGTTGTGGTAAGACATGAACAGGGTGCTGCATTCATGGCGGACATGTACGGAAGACTGACGGGAAAGGCAGGTGTGTGCTTTTCCACACTGGGACCCGGAGCAACGAACCTGATCACCGGTACCGCGGATGCAAATTCCGACGGAGCGCCTCTGATTGCCATTACCGGACAGGTGGGAACGGAGCGGATGCACCTGACCTCTCATCAGTATTTGGATTTGGTAGAACTTTTTGCTCCGATTACCAAGAGAAGCAAACAGATCGTCAATCCCAATTCCGTGAATGAGATCGTAAGAATTGCTTTTAAATATGCGGAAAGTGAAAAGCCAGGAGCCTGTCATGTAGATCTTCCGACGAATGTGGCAAAGTTGCCGGTCAGCTCCGGTATTGCCGCACAGCCGTTGAAAAAACCGGAAAGAGATAAAGAATATGCTTCCTTTTCAAGTATTGATCAGGCGGCAGCAATGATCTTCAAAGCAGAGCATCCGGTGATCCTTGTGGGGCACAGTGCGGTGAGAAATCATGCGGGTGAAGCGCTGACCAGCTTTGCGGATGCATTGAAGATACCGGTGGTCAATACCATGATGGCGAAGGGAATCATTCCTTTTAACAACAAATATTCTATGTGGACGATCGGAATTCCTCAGAAGGACTATCAGAACAAAGTGCTGGATATGGCAGATCTGGTAATCGCCGTGGGATATGATATTGTGGAGTTTGCTCCCGGAAAATGGAATGAAGGCGGGAAACACAAGATTCTTCATATCGATCAGAGACCTGCACATATCAACATGTTGTATCAGCCGGAGGTTGAGGTCATTGGAGATATTTCCTATTCCTTACAGCAGATTCAGTATCGTAGCGATGCAAAGGAAGAACCGGAAGAACTTTTAAAGCTGCGGGCCGAGATGGTGGCGGAGTATGAAAGCTATGCGGAGGATACTTCTTTTCCCATGAAGCCCCAGAAAATATTGCATGATGTGCGGAAATTCATGGGTGCGGATGATATTGTAATCTCGGATGTGGGTGCTCATAAAATGTGGATCGCCAGAGAGTACAACTGCTACGAACCCAATACCTGTATCATTTCCAATGGATTTGCTACCATGGGAATTGCTGTTCCGGGAGCCGTTGCTGCCAAGCTGATCTATCCGGAGAAAAAAGTGCTGGCGATCTCCGGGGATGGCGGATTTATGATGAACAGCCAGGAATATGAGACGGCACTGAGAGAGGGGACACCTATCGTAACACTGATCTTCTCCGATGCCAGCTACGGCCTGATCAAATGGAAACAGATGGATCACTTCGGACATAACTGTTTTGTGGATTTCCAGAATCCTGATTTCGTGAAGTATGCCGAAAGCATGCATGCGAAAGGCTACCGCGTAGAGAAGGCAGAGGATCTGCTGCCGATTTTGGAAGATGCGTTTCAGCAGAAGGTTCCCTGCATTATCGACTGCCCCGTGGACTACAGCGAGAACACCAAACTCTCGGAGTACCTTCACGAGAAGTTTGAGAAGTAGAGTTTTAAATTGAGATTTAGTGAAGAAGCCACGAACGCCCACGGCGGACGGGACATCCTTCCTCGATGTAAGGTCTCCCGGTGGGAATTTTCTGACGAAAAGTGAGTAGCGGTTCTAATCCGTACGGGCACGGCTCCAGTTGCCATCCATGGCAACGTCCGCCTGTCGCGAACGTCCTGTTCGCTCCACCCTGTCTTTCAACACTTTTCGAGAAAATATCACCACCTCCCGACAAACATCTTCGGAAGGACATTCCGT
>OBAQ01000820.1_pt1 | contig 25481 bp, 22 predicted proteins | sample 1517821 | NCBI WGS metagenome assembly OBAQ01 (sample SAMN04571705, study PRJEB22368) | human gut metagenome | biome: human gut; material: stool | host: Homo sapiens | place: Luxembourg | collected 2012-09-27
ACACGCCCCCCAGACGTGTACTCTAACCGGACTGAGCTACGCCCCGATTGTTTGTGAGCGCAAAGGTAAGGCTTTTATTTATACCTGCAAACAAATTGGTCGTTTTTTTGCGGAAAAATTTGTTCTTTACCCGCATCACGAAAATTAAATACCAAACATATCACGATAAAGGTCTAGCGAAAGGGTGATTTCGTCACGGGTAGCCGTCTGGTTGATAACCACCTGGCCCACATCGGAAAGGAGGGTGTAGTTGATGGCATCGGAGGCGGCATTTTTCTTGTCGTGGGTCATGCGCTCGCACAGGTAGTCGTAGTCGTCGCAGGTGATGACAAACGTGCCGTAGTGCTCCCGCACATACGAGGCAAAGCGACGCAGCTTGTCGAGAGGGAAACCGAGGCGACGGTGCGAGAGTATGAGTTCGCCCACAAGACCCCAGGCCACGGCATACCCGTGCTGCACGGGTTGGTGGCGGTGGTGCGAGAGGCTCTCAAAGGCATGGCCTATGGTATGTCCCAGGTTGAGCGACTTGCGGAGGCCTTTCTCGAAGGGGTCTTCTTCGACCACGCGGCGCTTCACGGCAATGGATTCTTCGAGGCGGGCCAGCATCTCGGGAGAGTCGGGCCGGGTGAGGTCGAGCGAGAAAAGGGGCTCATACACGGCAGGCGAACTGATGAGTCCGTGTTTGAGCATCTCGGCAAATCCCGACAGAAGATGTTCACGCGAAAGGCTGGCAAAGAACGCGGTGGTTACCAGCACGGCTTCGGCCGGAGCAAAGGCTCCGATTTCATTTTTCAAGCCGTTGAAATTGATGCCGGTCTTTCCGCCCACGGCAGCATCGACAGCTCCCAGAAGCGTAGTGGGGAGATTGAAATAGCGGATACCTCGCTTGAAGGTAGCGGCGGCAAATCCACCCAGGTCGGTAACCATGCCTCCTCCGAGGTTGACCATGACCGAACGGCGCGTGGCACGACGGTCGCTCAGCGCCTGCCATACCGAGGCAAGCGATTGGAGGGTCTTGTGGGTATCGTCGGGTTCGATGCAGATAAGGTCGGCCGTGGCCAGTTTCGTGCTGGCCGCCAGGAGCGGCAGGCAACTGCGACGGGTATTTTCGTCGGTAAGGAGGAAGAGACGGTCGTAGGCATAGCCTTCGAGTACCTGGTCGAGCGTAGCCGAGATGTCGGCGGTAAAGAGGAGTTGCTGAGCCATTTTATCGGGTTGTTAGTTGTGAACAGATGGTTTCGAAATCGCGAGCCAGCGACGCCATGTCGGGCAGCAAAAGGTTGGCGCCGGCATCGAGCAGCACACTGTCGGGCAGCGGGCCGGTATTGACGGCAATGGTATAGACCTGTGCGGCAACACCCGCCTGCACCCCCAACGGGGCATTCTCGACCACGATGGCCTGCCAGGGCTCTACACCGGCCTTTTTCAGTCCGATGAGGTAGGGCTCCGGGTTGGGCTTGCCATATTTTACGTCGAAGGCGGTAACCATTGTCTGCGGAGTAAAGATGCCGGGATAGTCGTGCGAGAGCTTGTCGAGCAGGGAGTGCTGCCCCGAGCCGGTTACCAGCACGGGGGTGATACCACGGGCCTTGACCTGTTGCAGGAAATCGAGTGCGCCGGGCATGAGCGGTGCCGCACCGCAGGCGACAAAAAGTTGGCTTTTGAGGTTATATATGCGCTGCTTCTCCTCCTCATCGGCATCACGGCCATAGGCCCGGTTAAAAATCAAATCGATGGTCGAGGCACCGGTACGTCCCTCATAGAGAAAGAATTCTTCGCGGGTACAGGGTATGCCAAGCGAAGAGATGGCCTTGTACCAGGCCTCGGCATGGAAAGGCATGGAGTCGTAGAGCACACCGTCCATGTCGATGAGTACGGCTTTGAGGTCGATGGCGGGAAAGCCGTTTTTCTGTAAATAGGCGTTTACTGATTCGTTCATAAACAGGGGAAATACCTCACAAAGGTACAAAGATTTTGGCTGCCGATGAGAAATACGATGCGAAAAAGAGATTTTTTTGCGTACATTTGCAGGTAGCTATTTTTTCATTTTCCAGAATAGAAACCCGCACACTCACGGTACCCGACACTGCCCAAGACACATGCCCCGATTTGCCGATGTCATACTGCCACTGCCGCTCGACGGCCACTTTACCTACCGCATACCCGAGGCGTGGCAGGAGAGTCTCGTCATCGGCAGCCGTGTCATCGTACCGTTCGGGCGCAAACGTTTCTACACCGCCATCGTAGCCGCCCTGCACAACATCGAGCCGCAAGGCTACGAAATCAAGGAGCTCTCGACCCTGCTCGACAGTGCGCCGGTCTTGCGCCGGCCGCAGCTGCGTTTCTGGAAATGGATTGCCGACTATTACCTCTGCTCGGTGGGCGACGTCTTCAAGGCGGCCGTACCGTCGGGACTGAAAATCGAGAGCGAGACCCAGATTGCCTGCAACGACGATTTCATCGAAGATACTGACTCTCCGCTTAAAGAGCGGGAGGCCGTTCTGCTCGACACCCTGCGGCAGAACGCCAAGATGAGCATACAGGAGCTCGAAAAGGCAAGCGGCCTGCGCCATATCCTGCCCACCGTGCGCACGCTCATGGAGCAGAATGCCGTCGTCGTCTCGGAAGAGTTGCAGACCAAATATCGCCCCCGCACCGAGAGCTACATACGACTCTCGCACATCGCCCCCGGTGAGAACGAGAAACTGCGCACCCTCTTCGACGAACTCAAAAACGCCAAGAAACAGCTGCGCCTGCTGATGGGCTATCTCGAACTCTCGGGCTTCATGCAGCGGGGACCTACACGCGAAGTCTCGCGGAAAGAGCTGCTCGAACGCACGGAGGTATCGCCCCAGATACTCGGTGCGCTCACGGCCAAAGGCATCTTCGAGATCTATGCCAAAGAGTCGAGCCGCCTCTCGTGCGACCCGCTGCACACCGAGCCCCCCTACCCGCTCTCGGCCATACAGCAGAAGGCCTACGATGCCATCGTCGAAGGATTTGCCACCAAAGACACCATACTCCTGCACGGCGTTACGTCGAGCGGAAAGACCGAAATCTATATCCACCTCATCGATGCCGTGCTGAAACGGGGACGACAAGTTCTCTACCTCGTACCCGAAATTGCACTCACCACCCAGCTCACCACCCGGCTGCAACGGGTCTTCGGCAACAAGTTGGCCATCTACCATTCCAAATTTACCGACAACGAACGGGTGGAGATATGGAACAACCTGCTGCACGATGGCGGCCTGCAAATCGTTCTCGGCGTGCGCTCCTCGGTATTCCTGCCCTTCCGCGACCTGGGGCTTGTCATTGTCGACGAAGAACACGAAAGCAGCTACAAGCAGCAGGAGCCGGCGCCACGCTACCACGCCCGCAACGCAGCCATCGTACTGGCTTCGATGCACGGGGCCAAAACGTTGCTGGGCTCGGCCACACCGGCCATCGAGAGCTACTTCAACGCCCACAGCGGCAAATACGGACTGGTAGAGCTTCTCACCCGACACGAAGAGATCGACCTGCCACGCATTCTCCCCATCGACATGGGCGACCTGCGCCGCAAACGCCGGGTGCCCTACGACAGCAACCTCTCTCCGCAACTGAAAGAGGCCTGCGAAGAGGCCCTCAACAACGGCGAGCAGGCGATACTGTTCCAGAACCGCCGGGGCTTTGCCCCCATGGTAGAGTGCCGCCTGTGTGCCTGGACTCCCCGCTGCACCCGCTGCGACGTGAGCCTCACCTACCACAAGCTGACCAACCGCCTCGTGTGCCACTACTGCGGCTACGAGCAAGAGGTGCCCACCCGCTGCCCGGCCTGCGGCGAGGCCTCCATTGCCATACACGGCTTCGGCACCGAGCGCATCGAGGAGGAGGTTGCCCGCACGTTTCCGGGACGGACCGTCGCCCGCATGGACCTCGACACCACCCGCAGCCGTAAAGCCTACGAGCAGATTATCTCCGACTTCGAACAGCAGAAGAGCCAGATACTCATCGGCACGCAGATGATTACCAAGGGGCTCGACTTCGCCCATGTGAGCATCGTGGGCATACTCAGCGCCGACACGCTGCTCAACCACCCCGATTTCAGGGCCCACGAGCGGGCGTTCCAGATGATGGAGCAGGTTGCCGGCCGCGCCGGCCGCAAAAACCGGCAGGGAAGCGTCATACTGCAAACGGCGCAACCGCAGCACCCGGTCATCGCCCAGGTCATGCGACACGACTATGCGGCGATGTATGCCACTCAGATTGCCGAGCGGCAGCAGTTCAACTATCCGCCCTTCACCCGCCTCATCTACATCTACCTCAAACACCGCGACGAGGCGACACTCGACACAGCGGCCCGCGACTTTGCCCGGCGGCTCTACCCCGTTTTCGGGCAACGGCTCTCCGACCCGCACACGCCTCCCGTAGGGCGCATACAGCTGCTCTACATTCGCCGCATCATGCTCAAAATAGAGCACACGGCCTCCATCGCCAAGGTAAGGGAGATTCTCAGACAGATACACGATGCCGTGATGGCCGATACCCGTTTCAGAGGGCTCACCGTCTACTACGACGTCGACCCATTATAAAAGAGTGTGTTTACCGCCGGAAAAACCGGCCCACGAAAGGCAACTCGGCCAACGGCAAATCTTTTTTCACCGCATAGACGACAAAGAGGGCCAGCAGCACCGTGCGGAAGGCCAACAACGCTCCCGTGTGTGCAATGGGCACATACATCGCCGCCACATAAAGCACCGCCGCCAGCAGCAGATAACGGAACGCCGCCCCCCACTTATAGGGCACCGGGTAGTACTTGCGACCCACGGCATACGAGGCCACCATCATCGACAGGTAACAGAAAAAGGCTGCCCACGCACAGGCCATGTAACCGTAGCGGGGAACGAAGAGAATATTGATGAGCAGGGTAACCGCCAGCCCGAAGAGCGAGAAAATCGTGCCCCAGTAGGTGCGGTCGGTCAATTTATACCACAAGGAAAGATTAAAGAAGATGCCAAAGAAGAATTCGCCCGCCATCACGACAGGCACCACGGCCAGTCCCGAGAAATAGCGCGGCGAGATGAAATACTTCAACACCGGAAGATAGAACATCACTCCCAGAAAAATCAGCAGCCCGAAGATGATGAAATAGTGCATGGCATCGACATAAGCCTTCTGGCTCTCTTCGCCCCGGCTGCGACTCTTGGCAAAAACAAACGGTTCGTAGGCAAAACGGAAAGCCTGAATGAACATGACCATGACGATGGCAATCTTGTAGTTGGCACCATACACCCCCAGCTCGGCCATGGCCCGGTCGGTGTCGGCCACCAGCCAGGGATAGATGAGCTTGTCGATGGTCTGGTTCATAATCCCGGCCAACCCCATAATCAGAAGCGGGAAAGAATAGACAATCATGCGCCGCCATATCTCGGCGTCGAAACGGTAACGCACCTTGGCCACTTCGGGGAAGAGCACCACCAGCGTCACGGCCGAGGCCACAAGATTGGAGAGGAAGATGTATCCCACCCCGAAATCGGGCCGGTAAAACCAGGAAATCCAGCCGGGGTGACTCTGCTGCAAGAGCGGACACAAGACGATAAAGAAGAGGTTCAACCCGATATTGAGAAATATCGACAAGAGCTTGATGCCCGCAAAACGGAGCGGACGCTGCTTATAGCGCAGATAGGCAAACGGCAGCGAGGTAAAGGCGTCGATGGCCAGCGTCACGGCCAGCATCATGACATAACGGGGGTCGCCCGAGGAGCCGAGTACCGACGAGATGGGGTCGAGAAAAATCCACACCGCCAGCAGAAAAGCCACCGACGAGACAGCCAGCGAGATGAGCCCCGTGGTATAGACCCGCATGGGATCGCTGTATTTCTCGTGATTGGCAAACCTGAAAAAGCCGGTCTCCATGCCATAGGTGAGAATGATGAGCAACAGCGCCACCAGCGAATAGAGGTAGGTAACCACTCCATACTCGGCCTGCGTGAAGACATGGGTGTAAAGCGGCACTAGGCACCAGTTGAGAAAACGCCCCACGATACTGCTCATGCCATAGACGGCGGTATCCTTGGCCAAACTTTTTATTCCGGACATCTTTGTTCTCTGTTTTTATCCTTACGACTCGTCGGCGCATACCACGCCATATCACTATCAGAAGAGTAACCCTTGGTCGATGCGGCTGCGCCCCAGGTGGGTATAAGCCAGCTCGGTAACCTCACGTCCCCGCGGGGTGCGTTTGATAAATCCCTCCTTGATGAGGTAAGGCTCATACACCTCTTCGAGCGTACCGGGGTCTTCGCCCAGCGCGGTAGCGATGGTGGTGAGGCCCACGGGGCCGCCCTTGAACTTGTCGATAATCGTCATCAATATCTTATTGTCGATTTCGTCGAGGCCATACTGGTCGATGTTGAGAGCTTCAAGCGCCATGCGGGCTATCGCTATGGTAATGCGGCCGCTGCCCTTGACCTGTGCAAAGTCGCGCACCCGGCGCAACAGGGCGTTGGCAATACGGGGTGTGCCGCGGCTGCGCATGGCTATCTCCACGGCCGCCTCGGTCGTGCAGGGCACCTGCAAGATGGCTGCCGAACGCTGCACGATGTGGCTCAGTATCGTGTGGTCGTAATATTCCAAATGGCAGTTGATGCCGAACCGCGCCCGCAACGGACTGGTAAGCAAGCCGCTGCGCGTGGTGGCCCCCACGAGGGTGAAGGGGTTGAGGTCGAGCTGTATCGACCGCGCACTGGGGCCCTTGTCTATCATGATGTCGATGCGGAAATCTTCCATGGCCGAGTAGAGGTACTCCTCCACCACGGGACTGAGGCGGTGTATCTCGTCGATGAACAGCACGTCGTTGGGTTCCAGCGAGGTCAGTATGCCGGCCAGGTCGCCTGGCTTGTCGAGTACAGGACCCGAGGTTATCTTGAAGCCCACCCCCAGCTCGTTGGCGATGATGTTGGAGAGCGTCGTCTTACCCAGGCCGGGAGGTCCGTGCAGCAGCACATGGTCGAGTGACTCGCCGCGCATCTTGGCCGCCGAGACAAAGACACGCAGGTTGTCGATAATCTTCTCCTGCCCGCTGAAATCTTCAAAAGCCAGGGGGCGGAGGGCCTTTTCAAACTCCTGCTCCTTGTCGTAGCGCTGTTTTCTTATGTCAAAATCTTCCATGATGTATTCCTCATTTTTTCACTTCGACCGGGCGCGGCGAAGCTCCCGCCGCACATAACGGCCGGTGGCGCGGTCGAAAAACCGGGTCTGCGCCCGCAGCACTTCGGCCACCGAGAGCTCCACATTCCAGCCCCGCAGCCGCGCATACTCGCCGGCTATATAGGCAAGCACCACCACCGAGGGGGTGATGCGGCAGAGATTGTGCAGACACGTCCGGCGCGACAGCCGCCCGAAACGCATGCGGTTGATGTCGAACAGCGAGAACGAGACCTCCTCGCCCGATACCGCAAAGGCTATGTTTCCCGGCGAATAATCGACATGCAGGATACCGGCTTCGTGCAGACGCACGGTGTAAGCGGCAAAGGCCCGCAGTATCTTTTTTCCTTCGTCGGTGAGAGACTCGTCGGCATAGAAGCGTCGCATCATCTCGGGATACTCCTCGTTGAGCGTTACCAGATAACTTTCCGAGAAGAGTCCGTGCCGGCGCATCTCGATATAGGCGACAGGTGCCGGCGTGCGAAATCCTTTTTCCGCCAGTATGTGGGCATACTCAAACGACCGGCGGGCCTTTGACTTGCGCAACCCGCCGTATATAATGCGGTTGACCAGCAGGGGTACCTTGTATTTCTTGACCACCACGACGGTGCCGTCCCAGCAGAAACGACGCAGGACATTCCGCGCCGCATATACCAGCTCACCCCGGTCGAACTGGCCGGGCAACTGCTCGACATGATGTCGCAGCGAGGTGTATTGCGGGTCGATAACAATCTTCATGGGTGGGCGGGTTTCTCCTGCAAATATAACAGATTTGTGCGAAAGATGTCTCTCCTACGGTTTTTCCTGTTGCAGAATCGCCTCGACGCGACGATAAATCAAGTCGAGAGGAAGTTCGCGCATACAAGCGTAATCGCCCCGATAACAGGGCTTGTTTCCGAATATCGAACAGGGGCGGCAGGGCATGTCGGCCAGTTGCACGATATTCTCGGCACGCTGTCCCCAACCCAGGAAGCCGGCATACGGGTGGGTCTGCCCCCAGACCGCTACGACCGGCGTACCGGCCAGCGAGGCCAAGTGCATATTGGCCGAGTCCATCGACACGACCAGCGACAGGCGGCTCATTATCGAAAGCTCCACGGCAAAGCCGAGCCGGCGTCCGGCCAGCGAAACGGTCGACGGATAAGCAGCGGCCCACTCGCCAAGCCGGGCCGCCTCTTCGCCACCGCCTCCCATGAGAAAGATGCGGCAATCGCCGCGCTGCGACAGACGGGCCACCAGCTCCCGCGTGCGGTCGAGCGGATATATCTTGCCCTCGTGCTTGGCAAAGGGGGCCACACCCACCCAGTATTCGCCTTCGCGACGCGGTTCTATGTCGGCGGGCAACGGCAGAGGTTCATGGTCAGCGTCGAAGACCGAGGTAAAGGTGCCGGGTGTTTCAAACCCCAGGCGGGCAAATACCGCCCGGTAACGGTCGAACGAGGTGGGCAGGGGCTGCAACGGCAGCGACTTCTCCCGTGCCGTCAGGCGGCGCTTGGCGGCACGGCCCTTGTCGAGTACGGCCCGATGGGCACCCGCCAGCGAGAAAAGGAGGCCGAGAATACGGGTGCGCAAGACGTTGTGCAGGTCGGCCACCGTGTCGACCCCCTGCTGCCGCGCCTCTCTGAACAGGCGCCAAAGGCCTCGCAGACCCCGGTATCGGCCGCGCGTGTCGACGGGAAAAATCGTGAGATTGGCCGGCGGATAGAGAAACAGCGATGCCACAGCCGCCTTGGTATATAGGGTAAACCTGACGTCGGGACAGGCCTGGCACACCGCATACACGACAGGTACCGTCATGGCTACGTCGCCGAGTGCCGAGAAACGGAAAATGGCCACGTGCCGAGGAGAAGAATATCTTTTTTTTCTCATAAGAATGTCACCAATCAACATCTTCTGCGACATCATGCAGGATAGATACCGACGTTCCTATCGACCCGGCGTTGTTTCTGTCATGGACAGTGAGCCGACAAAAAGAAGCGATACACATTCTTGCACAGAGATGCAGAAAATAACAATTGGAGGAAAAGGGCAAGAATCAACTTTTCCTGCTACCCTTCTCCCCCAAATATCAAAAGCTCCAACTATTTCTGATTATACAGGACCGGATTCAGCGACGGGTCGTTGTACATTTTCATCTGGCGATAGACCTTCATGTAACGGCGGCCCTGCTCTATGTCGCTCAGCAACTGGTCGATGGCCGACGAGAGGTCTACCCGCTGTTCGAGAAGCACCTGCAACTTGGCCCGGCAGCGCTCAATGTGTTCGGGCGAAGCCTCTCTCCGTTCCACCTCCTGCTGCATGTGGTATATCTTCAAAGCCAGTATCGAAAGGCGATCGATGGCCCAGGCCGGACTCTCGGTGTTGATGACGGCATCGGGAAGCGGCTTCACATCGGCATACTGTTGGAGGAAATAACTGTCGATACGCTCCACCAGGTCGGTACGGTCCTGATTCGACTTGTCGATGCGACGCTTGATGGCCAGCGCCTTTACAGGGTCTATTTCGGGGTCGCGCACAATATCTTCGAGGTGCCACTGCACGGCATCGATCCAGTTTTTGAGATAGAGGTCATATTCGATGGTCTTTTCGGGGTAAGGATTCACCATCGGGGCATCGACATCGTCCCGTTTGTGATAGTCTTGCGTAGCATTCCAGAAGATGTGATTGCTCTTTTCACTGAATGTCATAGGAGTGTTAAAAATTTATATTACCGGAATAAGGGACAAACTTACGCATACTTTATGACTTTGTCAATTTTTAAAGTAAATAATTTCATTTTTGCTTTTCGCCGTGGCGCAAATCATCGGAGCAAACCTTATCTTTGTAGCGTAATGTCAGAGACAAATTCCATACTCATGAAAGAAAAACCGGTCATCGTCATCGACGACAAGATACCATTCATCAAAGGCGTTCTCGAACCGTATGCCGAGGTGCGTTACCTGGCACCTGCGGCCATCGACCGCACAGCCGTGCAAGATGCCGACATGCTGATAGTCCGCACCCGCACCCACTGCAACGCCGCCCTGCTCGACGGGAGCCGCTGCCGGTTTATCGGCACCGCTACCATCGGCTACGACCACATCGACGCCGACTACTGCCGCAGCCACGGCATCGAATGGCTCAACGCTCCCGGGTGCAACGCCGCCTCGGTGGCCCAGTACATCACAGCCTCGCTGCTGAGGCACGCCGAGAAAAAGGGCACCGGCCTCGCGACAAAGTGCATAGGCATCGTGGGGGTGGGCCATGTGGGCCGCCAGGTCGAGGCTCACTGCCGGCGTCTGGGCATGCATGTACTGCTCAACGACCCTCCCCGTGCCGAGAAAGAGGGTGCCGAAGGGTTTGTCTCCCTCGACGAGATTGCCCGGCAGTGCGACTACATCACTTTCCACACCCCGCTCACCCGGGAAGGCGCACACCCCTCCTACCACTTGGCCGACGAACGTTTTTTCGGGCAAGCGACCCGCCGCCCGGTCATCATCAACGCCGCCCGCGGTGGTGTCGTCGACGAGCAGGCAATGCTCAACGCCTACCGCAATGAGAAGGTTGGCGACCTGATTATCGACTGCTGGGAAGGTGAGCCGCACATCTCTACCGAACTACTGCAAAAGGCCTTCATCGCCACCCCCCACATAGCCGGCTACTCGGCCGACGGAAAGTCAAACGCCACACGCGCCATGGTAGCCGCCGTCGCCACTCGGCTCGGCATCACCATCGACCTCTCGACTATCGTACCGCCGTCGCCCCCAGCACCGGTCATCAGGCTGACGGGCAAGAGCGACGACTTCGCCCGTGCCGTATGGCAAACCTACGACCCTCTGAACGACAGCGCCGCCTTGAAAAGCGCCCCCGAGACCTTTGAACAACTGCGCGGTAACTACCCGCTGCGGAGAGAGTTCGGCGCCTATACCCTCACCCCAGCCGCCTTCGCCCGCAACTTCGAGGGCTGGGGCTTCACCATCGAATCGTAACCAACCCAATAACCTCATACTGCCATGACCGATAAAGAGCAAATAAGAGAGAGCCTTGCCTATCATCTCGACATGGAACTTTCAGAGTTGCAAGATAAATTGACCCTCAACGAGTTGGGACTCGACGAGGTAGATATCGAAGAGCTGCTGCTTGCCCTCGAAGACGAATATGGAACCGACGGTTCGCTGCCGGCTCTCGACCAGGACAGCCCCCTCACCCCCGACCACACCGTAGAGGAACTCATCGCCTACATCGAACAGCTGCCCTGACCTCTGCCCGACGCCCCTACGCAAATTCAAGAAAATTGTCGCCTCTAAACGTATTTTAGAGAAATTGCCAACTCTAAATCACCAAAATCACCCATTTTATTGCACACAATACGGCATAGTGTGCAATAAACTGTAACTTTCTGACGAAAATATTTTTTTCTTTGAAGAAAAAGCCGTTTCTTTGCCACGCAAATAAAAATTAGACCAACTAATTTACTAACTAAAAACTGGAAGTTATGTCTGAAATTGCATCAAGAGTTAAAGCTATTATCGTCGACAAACTGGGTGTCGAAGAATCTGAAGTAACCAACGAAGCCAGCTTCACCAATGACCTGGGTGCCGATTCTCTCGACACGGTTGAATTGATCATGGAATTCGAAAAAGAATTCAATGTAACTATTCCCGACGATCAAGCTGAAAAAATCACGACTGTAGGCGACGCTATTTCCTACATCGAAGCTAACACCAAGTAAAAACGACCCTCTCTTAAACCTTATGGAATTAAAAAGAGTCGTAGTAACAGGCCTCGGAACAGTTACCCCATTGGGCATAGGTGTCGAAGAGACATGGAACGCCCTCGTAAATGGAGTAAGTGGCGCCGGGCCTATTACTCATTTTGATGCGTCTCTCTTCAAGACGCAATTCGCTTGCGAAGTAAAAGGGTTTGATCCCACCAAATATCTCGATAGGAAAGAAGCTCGCAAATTCGACCGCTACGCCCAAATGGCCGTAGCTTCGGCCAAAGAAGCCATCGAAGATTCGGGCATCGACTTGGAGAAAATAAACAAAAATCGTGTAGGCGTCATCTATACGTCGGGCATCGGAGGTATCCGCACATTTGAAGACGAAATGCGCGCATACGACCCCGAAAAAGGGCCCAAATTCAATCCGTTCTTCATTCCGAAAATGATTGCCGACATCGCAGCCGGCCAGATTTCGATGATTTACGGCTTCCACGGTCCCAACTTTGCTACAGTATCGGCCTGCGCTTCATCGACCAATGCCCTTATCGACGCATTTAACTATGTGCGCTTGGGAATGGCCGACATGATTCTTTCGGGTGGAGCCGAAGCCCCCATCTCCGTAGCCGGAGTGGGTGGTTTCAACGCCATGCACGCGCTCTCGACCCGCAACGACGACCCGCAACACGCCAGCCGTCCGTTCAGCGCCAGCCGTGACGGATTTGTCATGGGTGAAGGTGCCTCCTGCCTTATTCTCGAAGAATTGGATCACGCACTCGCCCGCGGTGCCAAAATCTACGCCGAAGTTATCGGTGGTGGCATGTCGGCCGATGCTTACCATCTCACCGCCACCCACCCCGAAGGACTGGGAGCCAAACTCGTGATGGAGAACGCCTTGGCCGATGCACACATCAAACCCGAAGAGGTCGATTACATCAACGTACACGGTACCTCTACTCCGGTAGGCGACATCTCCGAGGCCAAAGCCATCAAGCAAGTATTCGGTGAACACGCTTACAAGCTCAATATCAGTTCGACCAAATCGATGACCGGACACCTTCTCGGTGCCGCCGGCGCTACCGAAGCACTGATATGCGTAAAAACCATTGAAAACGATATCGTGCCGCCGACCATCAACTACACCGAAGGCGATGAAGACCCCGAAATCGATTATAAACTCAACTTCACGTTCAACAAAGCACAAAAAAGAACCGTCAACGTGGCTCTCTCCAACACCTTTGGATTCGGTGGTCACAATGCCAGTCTTATTGTGAGAAAATTCACGAAATAAGGACGTGTTTAAGAACTCCATCTTCTCCATAAGGCTCTTTATGTTACGGCATAAAGAGCCTTATTTGTCTTTTTATAAACTGCTGGGGTTCTATCCGAGACACATCGAGTTATATAGACAGGCTCTCACTCACCGCTCGGCCACACTTTCCGACAAAGATGGGCGTAAAATCAACAACGAGCGGCTCGAATTTCTGGGCGACGCCGTATTCACCCTCGTAACGGCCGATATTCTGTACCACACCTTTCCCGACAAAAACGAAGGATTTCTCTCCAATTCGCGTGCCCAAATTATCCGTCGCGAAAATCTCAACCGCATCGCCGAAGAGATGGGACTCCGTTCGCTGGTACAGGCCGACATACAGTTTACCTCTCACAACAACTACATCTACGGAAACGCCTTTGAGGCCCTTATCGGCGCCATCTACCTCGACCAGGGTTTCAAGACCTGCCGGCGCTTCATCGCCGAGCGCATCTTCGCCCGCCACATCGACCTGAAAAACATCACACAGACCGATATCAACTTCAAGTCAAAACTGGTAGAATGGGGGCAGCGCCACCGCGTAACCGTCGACTGGAAGCTCGTCAGCTCGACCTTCGACGACAACAACAACCCCCTCTTCACCGTGCGAGCCATTGCCGGCCACATCGAGGGAGAACCCGCCACCGGATACTCCAAGAAAGAGGCCCAGCAGAAGGCCTCGCAGCAGATACTCAAACAACTGCACCAAGACAAGGATTTCCTCCGCGCCATACTCTACGAGGGGAAACAATCGCCCGAAAAGCCTGCTCCCCACACCACCGAAGCGAAATAAGGCAGCGGCGGCAGAGCATTTTGCTTTGCCGCCGCTGCTATTTCCTACATCTCACTGCACCGCTCAACGGTCGTAGAGTACCAGCAAGGCTTCGTTGCCCATGTTAAAGAGCAGATCGATAACCGACAGATGGGGCGAAAAGCCCCATTTCATCGAAAAAACCTGGTAATAGGGCCGAGGCAGAAGGTCGACAACAGGCGGACGTTTCGGGCTAATGGCATCGCGCAAATCGACCGCATCGCCGGCCGTGGCATCGAGATAGGTCGTGCTGTACGACACCCGGGGCGCGAGACCCAGCAGACGGCACACCGTCTCCTGTAATTCCCGGTTGTAATCGAGCAGGAAACGCCCCGACTGCGACTTCTCATAGAAAGGATAGAGGTCGTCGCGGTAATACTCAAAAAAGGGCGACGAGCCGTAGGCCGAGGCAATAGCGTTCCAGTGAACATGCTGCCAGTTGTCGTGACCCGAGATGCGCATATCGCGGGTAAACGGTTTACCGGGCCGGGTACGCTCCACCGGAATGGAGAGCGACAACTCTCCTCCCGCCGTCATGATGGTACAGCGGTTGCGGTAAGACTGCTTGACATAATGGCTGCACGCCTCGACCACCGCACTGTCATAACGGCACAAGGCCTTGTAATAGGCTACCGGAGCCAGATAAGCCGTAGAGAGATATACGACCGACATCACCACACACTATAACGATGATACGGGGCGGAAGAGACGGTTCCAGCGGATATGCCCGTCGAACCAGCCTCGGTCCTTATCAATCGACAACCACACAAAGAGCGGTTTCCCCACGATATGGTCTTCGGGCACCAGTCCCCAATAACGGCTGTCGGCCGAGTTGTCTCGGTTGTCGCCCAACATCATGTAATAGTCCATCTTGAAACGGTAGGTATCGGTCTCCTCGCCGTTGATGAAGAAGCGACCGTCGCGGTACTCAAAGCGATTGCCCTCATGGTCGCGGATAGCGCGCACATAGAGCGGATAGTTCTCGGCCGTGAGCCGCAGCGTATCGCCCCGGCGGGGAATCCACAGCGGACCGAAATCGGCCCGTGTCCACCCCTTGCCATAGCCCAGCGGATAAGCCTCTCCGCCGAAAGCACCGGGCTCCTGTACAATCTTCGACACATAGGGATACCTTTTCACCCGTGCCAATGCCTCGGGTGTGAGCGGAAAGTGATAAATCGACGGAAAGGCGCCATCTGAGTCGGGCATGAAGCCCAACGCCAGCAGGTCGTCGTACCAGGCTCTGTCGGCCGAGACCAAAAGGCGGTCGTCGACACTCACGCCCAATTCACGGAACTGCTTCTCAACAAAGCGATAGCCCGGCTGCAACATCACAAAATAGTTGAACTGTATGTTACGCGGATTTTCAAGTACACGGCCATCGATATAGACCTGATTGTCGCGTATCTCAAACATGTCGCCCGGCATACCTACGCAACGCTTCACATAGTTTTCGCGGCGGTCGACAGGGCGGTACACAATCTCGCCAAACTGCTCCTTATTGCGTTTCAGCGCCTCACGGCCCACATAATGGGCCAGCGTGTAATAGTCGGGGTTGGGCACCCGCACAGCCACCGTATCGCCGGCAGGGAAGTTGAATACAACGATGTCGCCCCGCTGCACCTTACCGAGGCCGGCCAGCCGATGATAGGGCCACGAAGGCCACTCCACATACGACTTGATGTTGAGCACCGGGAAGGTGTTCTGCACGAGCGGAAACGAGAGCGGCGTGTTGGGCACACGCGGCCCGTAGCTGAGCTTGCTCACAAAGAGATAGTCGCCCACAAGCAGCGACTTTTCGAGCGACGAGGTGGGAATCTTGTAGTTCTGAAAGAGGAAGATATTGATGAGATAGACCGCCACCAAGGCATAGACAATGGCATCGACCCACTCCATGACCCGCAGCACGGTCTTGTTTTTCGACCGTTTCCAGAAGGTCCAGGGTATATAATGGGTAAGATACATGTCGGCCATGACGATGAGCAACGGCAAGATATAGTAATTGCCGAGCCATATCGTAAAAAGGATAAAGAGAAGAGCCGCCACGCCGAAACGTATCCAACGGGTCTTCTTCACGGCCAGCAACCGCTCTTTCAGCGAAGGAGAAGAAAATGACATGGTAAATCGGATTTAGAATTTAAGCATATCCTGCATGGTGAGGAATCCCTTCTTGCCGCAGGTAAACTCGGCAGCCACGACAGCACCGAGGGCAAAGCCCATGCGGCTCTTGGCATCGTGGGTGATGGTGATGGTATCGACATCGCTCTCGTAGCAGATGGTGTGAATACCTGGCACCTCGTCGCGGCGTATGGCCTTGATGCCGATTTCGTTCTCGGCCGGTTCACGCCCCTCGACCCAGGCCGTCTTGCGGTCGAGACGGGCTATGATGTCTTCGGCCAACGTGATGGCCGTGCCGCTGGGAGCATCGAGCTTGTGTATGTGGTGCGTCTCCTCCATCTTCACCTCATAGGCCGGGAACTGGTTCATGACTTGGGCCAGATACTTGTTAAGGGCGAAAAAGATATTCACGCCGAGGCTGAAATTGGAGGCATAGAAAAATGTCTGACCGTTGCGGCAGGCCTCCTGCACCTCGGGCATGTGCTCGAGCCAACCCGTCGTACCCGACACGACCGGCACACCGGCGGCAAAAGCCTTGCGGTAGTTGTCGAGTGCAACCGACGGCGCCGTAAACTCAATGGCCACATCGGCGCTGCGGAAAGCCTCCGACTCAAACTCCTCGGGGTTGTTCACATCGATAATCGACACGATTTCATGTCCGCGACTGCGGGCTATCTGCTCGATGGCGTGTCCCATCTTTCCATATCCTATCAGTGCAAGTTTCATAACAGTACTGTGTTTTATAACATAAACAAATGCGCGGCCTTTCAGCCTTTTATCTTATATTTTTGCAAATATAGCGAAAGGTGAGCGCAGAGACAAAGGGAAAACAAAGTTTTACACTTTTGGCTATGCCGAAACGAATCCTATATTCTGAAAAACCGCAGGCTGCCACCTACGGAATAAAAGAAAAAATCACCCAAACAGGGGTGTTACCAGATAAAAACAACCATGGAAAAACTCCTCTACTACATGTGGGAACAGCGACTGCTGAGCCATGTGCCGGCACTGACCACCCGGGGCGAAGCCATCGAGGTCGTCGACCCGGGACGACGCAACCCCAATGCCGGGCCCGACTTTTTCAACGCCAAGGTGCGCATCGGCGACCGGCTGTGGGCCGGCAACGTAGAGATGCACCTGCGGGCAAGCGACTGGACGGCGCACGGACACTCAGACGACAAAGCCTACGACTCGGTGGTGCTGCACGTCGTGGCCGAAGCCGATACCGAGGTGTTCCGCTCCAACGGCGAAGCGGTACCGCAATGGGTCGTGCCCATTCCGCCGGCGTTGCAGGACGACTACGCCTTTCTCACCTCACAGAGCGACTCGCTGCCTTGCCGCGAACGGATACACGAGCTTCCGCCGCTCTTCCTCACCGACTGGCTCACGGCTCTCGCTCTCGAACGGCTGCAACAGAAGAGCGGCCGCATCGACGACCTGCTCACACAGCACCAGGGTAACTGGGAAGAGGTGTGCTACATCACGCTGGCCCGGAGCATGGGCTTCGGGGTGAACGGCGACGCCTTCGAGCGACTGGCTCGCAGCCTGCCGCTGCTCTTTCTGCAAAAGCATGCCGACTCGCTGCTGCAAGTGGAGGCTTTCCTCTTCGGACAGGCCGGACTGCTCGACCGTGAAAAGGGGGCTGCCGACCCCTATGCCTCGCGCCTGAGCCGGGAGTATGACTTCCTGCGCCACAAATTTTCGCTCACACCCATCGACCCGACAGCCTGGAAATTCATGCGCCTGCGTCCGGCCAACCTTCCCCACCAGCGCATCGCCCTGCTGGCACAGTTCATTCACCGGGGGTTCAACCTCTTTGCCCGCCTGCTCGAATGCGACGGCGAGAAAGCCATACAGTCGCTCTTCGACATTCACCTCGAAGACTATTGGGACACGCACTACTCTTTCGGCGTGGAGTCTCCGCCCCGCATCAAGACACTGGGACGGGGTGCCGTGCGGCTGCTCATCATCAACTGCGTGGCGCCGCTGCTCTATGCCTACGCGGTGCGCTCGGGCAATGCCTCGTATGCCGACCGTGCCATGCGGCTGCTCGAAGAGCTCCCGGCCGAAGACAATCACATCGTGCGCCGGGTAGCGGCGGCCGGCATCGCCGTAGAGTCGGCCCTCGACAGCCAGGCAGCCCTGCAACTTTACTCGGCCTACTGCGAGCCACACAAGTGTATCTACTGCCGCATAGGGCACCGGTTGCTTGCCCGACAGCTCATGAAATAGGGCACGGACTTTCTCTCCCCATTGCCCCGATTGGCACCCAACAGCAACGGGGCTCTCCATTACCACGCTTTCGCCCTCAGGTTCCCCCCTACGACAAAAAAAGCGGGGCGGCTCCAATGAGCCGCCCCGCTGTGGGTTTTATACAGTGCTGATACCGTATTTTTTAGTCTCGCTTCTCGCGACGCGGACGGTGGTTGTGATTACCACCGTTTCCGCCGCCATTGCCTTCGCGACGCTCGGGCATTCCCTCGGGACGGGGTTGCAACTCTTTCATCGAGAGACGGAACTTACCGGTCTTGGGGTCGATTTCGATGAGTTTCACGGTTACCTCGTCGCCTTCTTTCAGACCCGACTCTTCCATCGTTTCGAGACGTTTCCAGCAGATTTCGGAGATGTGGAGCAGGCCGTCCTTGCCGGGCATGAACTCAACAAAGGCTCCGAAGGGCAATATCGACTTCACTTTACCGGTATAGACTTCTCCCACTTCGGGAATGGCTACGATACCTTTTATGCGGGCCAATGCGGCATTAATGGCGTCGCGACCGGGAGCAGCGATTTCGACACGGCCCACGCCGTCGATTTCGTCGATGGTAACGATGGCACCCGTCTCTTCCTGAATACCTTGGATAATCTTACCGCCCGGGCCTATCACGGCACCAATCATATCCTTGGGAATTTCGAGAACTTCGATGCGAGGAACATGAGGTTTGAATTCGGCACGCGGTTCGGGTATGGTTTCGAGCAGTTTGTCGAGAATGTACATACGTCCTTCCTTGGCTTGGTTGAGGGCCTTTTCGAGTACCTCGTAAGAGAGGCCGTCGACCTTGATGTCCATCTGAGTGGCGGTGATACCGTCGCGGGTACCCGTCACCTTGAAGTCCATGTCGCCGAGGTGGTCTTCATCGCCGAGGATATCGGAGAGAACGGCATATTTCACATTGTCCTTGTCGGTAATCAATCCCATGGCGATACCCGACACCGGTTTCTTGATTTTCACACCGGCATCCATGAGAGCAAGGGTTCCGGCACATACGGTGGCCATCGACGACGAACCGTTCGATTCGAGGATATCCGACACAATGCGGATAACATAGGGATAATCGTCGGGAATCATGCGTTTGAGGGCGCGATTGGCCAGGTTGCCGTGACCTATCTCACGACGGCCTACGCCGCGGCTGGCCTTGGCTTCACCGGTCGAGAAGGGGGGGAAGTTGTAGTGGAGGAGGAAACGGTCGCGGCTCTGGTCGAGAACGTCGTCGACAATCTTTTCATCGAGTTTGGTACCGAGGGTTACGGTCGAGAGCGACTGGGTCTCGCCACGGGTGAAGATTGCCGAACCGTGAGGGCCGGGCAGATAATCGACTTCGCACCAGATGGGACGTATCTGCGTCGTGGTACGGCCGTCGAGACGCTTGCCTTCGTCGAGGATGCAGCGGCGCATGGCCTCTTTCTCTACATCATGATAGTAGCGTTTTACCATCTCTTTCTTGGCCTCGGCCTCTTCGGGCTCCATGGTAGCCAGGTATTTATCGACGATGGCATCGAAAGCCTCACCGCGAGCATGCTTGTTGGTGTTTCCCGAACGGGCAATGGCATAAGCCTCGTCGTAGCATTTGGCCCATACGTCCTTACGCAACTCTTCGTCGTTGACTTCGTGGCAATATTCGCGTTTTACGGTCGAACCCACCTCTTCGGCCAGTTCCATCTGTGCCTTGCACTGCACCTTGATGGCATCGTGGGCAAATTTCATGGCGGCGAGCAGGTCGGCTTCGGAGACTTCGTTCATCTCACCCTCGACCATCATGATGTTTTCGTAGGTAGCGCCCACCATGATGTCCATGTCGGCACGTTCGAGCTCCTCAAACGTGGGGTTGACCTTGAACTGTCCGTCGATGCGGGCCACACGCACTTCGGAGATGGGGCCGTTGAAAGGTATGTCCGAAACGGCAAGCGCAGCCGAAGCAGCCAGTCCGGCCAAAGCATCGGGCATGTCTTTTCCGTCGGAAGAGAAAAGCATTACATTGACAAATGTATCGGCGTGATAGTTGTCGGGGAACAGGGGGCGCAACGCACGGTCGACGAGACGGGCGGTGAGGATTTCATAATCCGAAGCACGTCCTTCGCGACGGGTGAATCCGCCGGGGAAACGGCCGATGGCCGAATATCTTTCTTTGTACTCTACCTGCAAAGGCATGAAATCGACGCCCTCGCCGGCCTCTTTGGCCGATACGACGGTGGCCAGCAACATGGTGTTGCCCATGCGCACCTCTACGGCGCCGTCGGCCTGCTTGGCCAACTTTCCGGTTTCGATGGTGATGGTTCTTCCATCGCCCAAATCAATTGTTTTCTTTACAATTTTCATTTTACAATTCTTCTAACTTCTAAAAATCAGGCAAAGATAAGCAAAATTTATCGGCCGATTGCGTTATTGATATGAAAATCTCATTAAAAACAAGCCAATTGGCATCACATTTTGCCACCCGATACCCCCCGGCACCTCCGTATCGGACTGTTTCGGCTGTCATTTCTGCCGCGACACGCCCCGAAGGAAAGCGCCTCGCGTGTAGGATATTCGGCATAAATTGCATACCTTTGTGCTGAAAAACAATCGCCTCAACCATGATCAAGAAATTATTTCTCATACTCCTGCCGGCCCTTCTGGTCAGCAGTTGCCACCGCGACGAATTTCACATCAAGGGACACATTGCGGGCAGCGAGGGCAAGACCCTCTACTTCGAAGCCGTGCAGCTTACCGGCACGGAACTGCTCGACTCGGCCCGGCTCTCTGCCGACGGCACATTCTCGTTTGCCGCACCCCGCACTCCCTATCCCGAGTTTTACCGGCTGCGACTCGACAACTCCTATATCCACCTGGCGGTCGACTCGACCGAGACGATAACCGTAGAGATACCCGGGCTGCCCATCGCTGCCGACTATCGGGTGTCGGGTTCGGACGAGAGCGAGAAGATACGCCACATCGCCGCCGCCGGAAATGCGCTGAAAGGTGCCATCGAGAAAGCATCGCGGCAACGCATCACCTCGACCGACCAACAGCGACGGATTCTCGAAGGCCTCCAAGACGAGGTGCGCCGCTACAAGGAGAGCGTCATTCCCTACATCACCGATGCCCCGGCATCACCGGCCGCCTATTTCGCCATCTTCCAGCAGGTCAACGGGCTCGACATCTTCGACCGCACCAAGCGCGAAGACTACCGCTACATATTGACCGTAGCCAACGCCTACAACACGTTCATGCCCGAGTCGCCGCGCACCCAGCACCTCTACCACCTTGCCCTCGCCATCTTACAGAACGAGCGCGAAGCCAAGCAAGAGGCCGACAAAGAGCCGCAGATACCTGTGGCCAACGAGGTTTCGCTCATCGATATTGAGTTGCCCGACCTGTATGGGAAGATACGCCGCCTGAGCGACCTCAAAGGGAAAGTCGTGCTCCTCGATTTCTCGGCTTACGAAGGCAAATACTCCCCCGACTACAACCGCGCCCTGGCTCAACTCTACCAGAAATACCACCGGCAAGGACTCGAAATTTACCAGGTATCTATCGACCCCAACGAAAACCTCTGGCAGGTATCGGCCGATAACCTCCCGTGGATTTGCGTGCGCGACGCCGACACGACCCGCTCCCGCGCCGCCCTCTCCTACAACGTGCAGTCACTCCCCACGGCATTTCTCATCGACCGCCAGAACACCTTGCAACAGCGCGTGGCCAAACTTTCAGACCTGCCGCAGGCCATAGAAAAGTTACTCAAACAAAAATAATTGCGCTCGATTTTGCCCAATTTATTTGGAATATCAAAAAAAAGAGATTATCTTCGCCACATATTGATAAGAGAACAGAGAGTTCCGGTTGTGCACAGCCGGGATTCTTTTTTGTTATCCCTTATCGCTAACACAGATTATCAACAATGCCCAAAATCAAAGTATAGGAGAATTTTCTTATGGCTATCGTGTACATGACCGAAGAAGGTTATAAAAAAATGATGGAAGAGATCAACTATCTCGAATCGGTAAAACGCCCCGAAATCTCGCGCCAGATTGCAGAAGCCCGAGACAAAGGCGATTTGTCGGAAAACGCAGAATACGACGCCGCCAAAGAGGCGCAAGGTCTGCTCGAAATGAAAATATCGCAGCTCAAAGACAAAGTGGCCAATGCCCGTATCATCGACGACTCGAAACTGAACACCCACACGGTGCAAATCCTGAACCGCGTCAAAATAAAAAACACCAAAAACAACATGATGATGGAATATACCATCGTCACCGAAAGCGAAGCCAACCTCAAAGAGGGCAAGATCGCATCGAGTACCCCCATTGCGCAAGGGCTGCTGGGAAAGAAAATCGGCGACATCGTCGAAATAAAAGTTCCCTCGGGCACCATGACGTTCGAGATTGTAAACATTTCCATCTGAGGCGCGACGGCTTCTTATCGCCAAGCCCCGCACCCATACCCCGTCCGTTCTAAAAAACCGATTGCAATATGCCTACTATTTTCAGCCGCATCGTAGCCGGAGAGATACCCTGCTACAAAATAGCCGAAGACGAAAGAAACTTCGCCTTCCTCGACATCAATCCCCTCGCCAAAGGCCACACGCTGGTCATTCCCAAAGCCGAAGGCGACTATCTCTTCGCCATGGACGACGAAGCCTACGTCTCGCTGCAACTCTTTGCCAAGAAAGTGGCCCACGCCATCGAAAAGGCAATTCCCTGCCAACGCGTCGGCGTAGCCGTGATGGGTCTTGAAGTGCCGCACACGCACATACACCTCATACCCATCAACCACGAGAGCGACATGATTATCTCCAACCCCAAGCTGAAACTGGCTCCCGAAGAGATGCAGGCCATTGCCGACGCCATTGCCGCAGAACTGAAATAACGACTCTTCGCCCTACCGGTAAACGGGAACGACACCCCGGCAACCGCTACACGATAGCATCTGCACAGCCGGCCCGGGAAGTCCCGCCGTTCGCCCAAGAAAAGGTAAGTTTCTACATTCCAAGAACACTCCATATAGCCCCGGACCCCACGGGGCTATACTTTTTTCCACCCGCTCACCGAACGCCCTACCGGCAAGAGAAGAGGCTGCACCTTTCATCGCCACACCCCTTTCCCCCATCGCTACTTATCCGCTCTCCCGATGTCTTGCGACAAAGGTCATAACAGCGTGCTGCACGATACGGCGGGAAGGCACACATTCATTGTAAAGAAAAAAGCGGGCCGCCTCACAGAAGCGACCCGCTCTCGGTTTTATCTCTTTTCCTGCCAGATTACCGCACCAGCACACCGTAGCCCGAGAGGCCCCAGCCTCCCTCAGGCTCGATAGCATGCGTATCCTGCCCGTCGTTCAGGAAGAAGGCACCATCGCGGGTGGTAATCAGAGCGCGTTCGCCCGACATCTCTACCCAGGCAATCTCTCCTTCGGAAGCCGGCAGTATCAGAGTCCGCTCACTGCGGTCATCAAGACGGGTGCGGAAAAGCCCCTCTTCGGCCGTCGAATAGAGATAACTGTCGGCATAAGGATAGTAGTTCTTGGCCACAATGAAACTTTCGTCATAGGCTTGACAGTCGGTCGATTCCACCCTACCGTCGGCTCCCCAACTGTAATAGCGGCCCGAAGCCGAGATATAGAGTTTATCGGCCGTGCGGGTAACAACAATATAGCTGCCCGGCTCAAAATCGAAATACTGATGATGGGTATACCAGCGGTAAGAGCCGTTCGACGAGCCCAGCTGCTCGGTTTGGTAATATCCTTTGGTAGTGCGGCGCAGCGCGCAAAGAGAGCCTTGCGACGTAATAAATACCGACGGCATACCGGCAAAGCCCGACGAAGGCGTGCCGCTGTTGGGCTGAATCGTGCACACAGCCTCGCCGTCGATAAGAGTCGACTCGTTCAGGACAATCTTTCCGTCGTACACCAGCCACGAGAAAGAGGCCGTATTAGCAGCTCCCACACCACCTTCATAGACCTGCTCCACCTCCACAATCCGACTCGAAAGGAAGGCATACTCTTCGGCCTCCATCGGCAGGGAAATCATGGAGAGGAGGTCCCGGTCGACCCGCAGACGGTAAATGGGAGCATCGGTCACCGAGGGGCTCCACTCATATTCGGGCATGAAATAGAATTCATCGTCGGACTCGCAACGGAACTGCACACCGTACCGGTTGTTGAAGGCCGACGGATAGGCTTCGGCCGCATCTTCCAACGACAAGACAAGGCCATTCTCGGGCAGTAGGATAACCGGTCGGGTTACCTCCAACGGCTCGCGATAGGCAATATAATTGTCCATCTCGGAATATATCGTATCGACATGCGACACATAGGAGAGAGTGGCATAGATATAGCGAGCCGAGATTTTATGGAATGCGTAAAGACGGGCCTTCGGCAGGCGCTGCTGCTGAGCATCGAAGCACATGAGTGTGTCGAGCGTACCGTGTGCCGTAAATTTCGCGCCGCTGCGAATCTTCATTTCGGGCGTGGCTTCGACGGTTTCGAGCAAAGCCAGGGCATCGGAGAGGTCGACCCACGCCGGTTGCCCCATGTGGAACTCACCCAAGTCGTCGGCCTGCATCTCATAAATACCCACATATCCGAGCAAGAGGCTCAGCTCTCCCATTTGGGGAGAATCGGCCCGCGAAGCGGCGACACGCAGCTCATACTCTCCTTGCAACGATGCGGGCAGCGACACCTTGACATAATAGGCTGCATCAGAACCGGAAACCGGCATATTCCCGTCGCCGGTCATTCCGTCCGGGAGGCGGTCAAGCACGGTCACCTCCATCGGCATATCATTGAGGAAAACTTTCGGGTCGACCAAACGCGTGTAAGTAGTCAGGGTGAGGGTATCACCCGCTATCGCTTGAAGGTCATAGAAAAAAGAGAATGTCGCGGGCGGATCTATGATAAGACCGTCATCATCGTCTTCTCCGTCGGAAAAGAAATCGCAAGAGAACATCATCAATGGCAAACAGAGTGCCCAGAACCATTTTTTCATAATCAGTTGCTTTTAGTGTATAATTTTATTTTTGTATATTTGTAATAGTCAGAAGTATTTTATTTGACTATCAGTGTATTATATGAAACTCGCATGAGAATGGGCAACGGATAAGAA
>OBAQ01000860.1_pt1 | contig 24629 bp, 16 predicted proteins | sample 1517821 | NCBI WGS metagenome assembly OBAQ01 (sample SAMN04571705, study PRJEB22368) | human gut metagenome | biome: human gut; material: stool | host: Homo sapiens | place: Luxembourg | collected 2012-09-27
CATGCTGCAAAGATACGGATAATAAAAAACATCCCAATGATTTTTTTATTCATTGGGATGTTTAACTTCAATCATTAAGATGTTTTTTTAAAACTTCTCATTGATTGTAAATTGCAATGTCATTTGCTCTCCGTCATAGATTTCACGAAAACCGATGCTTTGCTCGGAAAGATATTCCTTTAAGTCTTGGAAAGCATCTGCATGATTCATGATAATTTCGAGCGTTTCACCGAAAGGAGCCTCGCATATAGCTTTGATTGCAGGAATCAAAGGACTGTAAGCTGTTGTTCCGCAGGTATCTACCGTAATCATTATTCTTCCTCCTCTTCCGCATCCTGAGTGGAAAGCCAGGTGAGATAGAGCTTGATGAGTTGTTGCAGGCCAAATGCTTTCATGTTATTGTGATAAATAACATCTATGCAAAGATCCAGCAATTCTTTACTGTCCTCTTCCTGACTGGCAATCAGGGAACGAATATTTAGTTTCAGTTTATCCAGTACGGGTTCGTCTACAATTCCGGTACTATCAATGAGATGGCGGAATAAGGCATATTTCTCGATTGTTTTCAGATTTTCGCTGGACACCTCTATGCTGCGTGTACCGCTAGGGTTTGCTTGTATAGTATACATCGTTTTTTAGTTTTAAGGGTTATTACTAGGAGCAAAGATAGAATTTAAAATGAAAAACGGATTAAAAAAGCCCGGATATTTTTATCCGGGCTTTCAGAAAATAAATCTTATATCCGTGAGTACTTTATTTCTGAGTAAAGAAACCTAGTATCCCTGCCATAATGCTGGCTCGATCTGTTTCGGACTGAATGCTTTCGAAAGGAAAGCCGAGTATAAAGGTACGATAGTCCGCCCCTTTGTAAGCAATGCCTGCCGACTGATTGCCACGTGCATAAGTAAATACTGGAAATGCGGGAGCTACCGGAACAATACAATCCGGTGCTGTAACAGCATAACTGTTTTCATTGGGCAGGCGGGGGATCGTGATGCTGCGTCCTAATCCATTGATTTGACCGGAACTTTTGTCTGTCAGACTGTTCTGATAACCGTATTTCAAAACTTTCTCTGTAAACTCCCGGTTCCCTTGTGTTCCGCTCATGTCACTTCCCACATACGCACCGCTGACGAACAAATTACCTCCTGACTGGCAATAGCTTGTAATCAGTCTTTGCATCGGTGAAGAGAATGTTTTGTAATATGCTTTGGCTATCGGGTCTTCCTTTTCAAGTCCGAGTATATAGTCTACGATCGGGTAATCTTCTAAAGTGACGATTCCATTTTCTACCGCTTCGTCGCTGCACGAAACAAAACTGTATTTCCCTGCTGCCTGAATGGCTTTTCCATGGATGAAAGGATAATCAAACGTATTTCCTGCTATCTCCATGCCTTCCAGTTCTCTGCCGCTATGTCCCAGGCTGCCTTCTCCTTCTTTTCCGGCTTGTGAACGGTTGAATCCGCTTTGTGCCCCACAAAAAGAGATATTGGACAAATAAGGCACTCCCGGATCCTGTTCCAAATCAAATCCGGCTTTGTCCGGTGTGTTAATGACAGCCGGACCGCTGATTCTGTCGAATCCATTGATAATCAAGATTCTCTCTCGTTCACGTTTTGCCTTATAAGCCGAAAGGATTTCAGAAGGAAAACTTTCTCCTCCCCGGTTTACGGCTGTCACTTTGAATGAATAGACAAGTCCCGGTTCTACTTTGACACTGTAATAGGGTTTGCTGACCAGAGTTCCGTTGTCGAATCCTCCGTATCCGATGCGTGTATATACCATATATTCCCGTGGACGGGCTGTCGGTTCCAGTGGATCGTCTTCCCCTTTCCAAGTAAGTTCCAGTGTATTTTTCTTTTTTCCGAAATGGATAGCGAAGTTGCTGACCGGAAGAGGTTGCACTACATAGTCTTTGCCATGCTGACTGTTTATAAATTGCAGGATACCTTTGTAGATAGCACGTCCTACGGTAAACTTGAAATTCGGATTATGACCGAGCTGCATATCTGCAAAGTTCTGATGAGAGAGCAATTCGATAATCGTGGAAGGAGTAGCAGGAAGTCGTGTCTCACTGTAATTCCGGTTCCACATGCTGCGGCGTGTCCATGGTAGATTGTAGTTCGTACGAATATCTTTCTGAATTTGAGTCAGCAGGATATCCGCAAGATCACGTGAAGCATATCTGTCCATTCCCGAATTTAGTTTGCCATTATTGAAATCGGTGGTATAGATGCCGAGCGAACCGATGATTTCATCGTCTTTACTGCATCCTGCGTCACTATGAAGTGCCATAGTCATTTCCAGAGGTACACCTAAACCCGCTTGTCCCGGATTATAGACAGAGCCTCCCGACAGATAGTTGATTGTATTGGAACGTGTATTGATATCGTCTGTATAATCGTTTTCTCCTTTACGCCCGGCATATACATCGTATGGCATACCGGCCCACTGGGATGAATATCGTGCTCCTTCCAGATAACGGGGAAGTCCGCTTATTTTTCCTCCTCGTGAGATATTACCCATTCCGCCTCCGAAGCGTACGGCATCTGCACACACTACGCCATGCTCGCTACTTTCATTACTAAGCACAACCATACCGTAGTCATTATTTCCTTTGTCAAACTCAAAAGTTCCGAGATACACCCAAGTACCGCCGCCTATTTTCTGATTGACCTTAAATTCCGTGACACCCCCATTATGAAAGACGAGGTATTTGGCATCGCTCACGCTATTGGGTAGTGTCTGATATGAAACATAGACCGCATATTTTCCGGTTGCCGGCAGGGTAGGTACCCATTCGGCAAAAGCCTGATCCTTATTTTTCTTTTTTTTCTTTTCTGTTTGAATATATCGGCTGGTACCGTCAGTGAAAGGGTTTTCCCCATCTTTGTAAATGGCTTTTTTCTGGGCGAATCCTTTCACGGAAGTAGTCGTCCAGCGTGCCTTCTTACTGCCTGCTTCCAGGTAAAGGGAAGCATTCGGAGTATCGTTGTCAACGATGATTTCATTCTTTTGTGTGTCCCGTTCGCGAGGAGTATACACTATGGCACCAGCATTTTCCAACATCGGAATGACATATGGAAGAATGAAAGATTGAGTGAACATATCTTCTGTAGTGCAGAATAATCGGGGGCGTTGCCATCCCCATTCGCCTTTGTCATTCTTATAATAATTACCGTGACTTTGCCAGAGGGCAATATGCCGGTCCTGCAATCCTCGGGATATCTCATTGGGGCGGGAAGTGTTTTTCACCCATGGAGCACCTTTGTATTCGGTGTTCAGCGCCATTCGTTCTTTATCCTTTTTCTTGCTTCTGTATAAGTTGGGAACTAATTCTTCAATGGGCTTTCCATCTGCATAAATGGTGATCTGATAATAGTTTACCGGACCGGGGAGTAATTCTTTCATCTGATTGTAGATGGTTTCTACCGTTTCCGGCAGAAATGGCTGGTAGGCGAAGCATAAATCTGAATGGTTCTGCGGTCATAATCAATATCGAAACTGTTCAGTTTCGGTGTACTGATTTTTGCTGTCGCTGTGTATTTGGCAAAGTAATCCGTTAACCGCTCTTTTATATTTCTCTCAATGTCCTGAGCGAAGAGAAGACTGGTGCCCATTATCAGGCACAGAAGAAAGACTATTATTTTTTTCATCGTTCCACTCTTTAGGTTGCATCCTATGATTATCTATGTCCGCCACTTTCCCCTTGATGGCATTTCCCCTTTTGGAAGGAGAATACGAAATGAATCTCGCGTTCATGTAAGTCCATTGCATTCTGTGGCAAAATCTCCTGCAAAAATAAACAAAAAAAGAGTGGGAAGTATCGAACTGCCCACTCTTCTTTGATTGTTTTATATTCTATTAATTAAGAATCTTCTTTCTTATAGAGGAATGTATTCTACAAATGCCTCCATTGCTTCATACGATGCCAGTCCTAACTGATCGTACAACGTTGCTGTGCCACGGTTACGGTCTTCACTACGTTGCCAGAACAGACGTTCGTCATTACCTAAGAACGGAGCGCTTTCCATCTGCGACTGATGCTTCAGGATAGAATTACGTTTTGCACGAAGCTCTTCCGGACTGATAGGTACAGCCATTTCGATGTTCTCAATTTCCCATTCTGCCCACGCACCACGGTACATCCAGATACGACAGTCTTTCAACCATTTGGCTCCTTCTTCTTTTTCAAGATCGACAGCAGCGAATACGGCATCCGTACATACACGGTGTGTACCGTGTGGGTCAGCCAAATCACCGGCTACGAAAATCTGATGAGGCTTTATTTCACGAAGCAGGTTACGTACGATCTCTACGTCAGCCTCGCTAATCGGATTTTTCTGAATCTTGCCGGTTTCATAGAACGGCAAGTCAAGGAAATGTACCCGATCTAACGGAATATTATTGTAAGAAGAAGCGGTACGGGCTTCACCACGACGAATCAAACCTTTGATAGTCAGAATGTCACGGCTGTCCATATCACCGTCTTTCTTTTCTTTCAGGAATTTGCGTATTTCTGCATATTTCTCGCTGATTACCAAGTCTTCGCTGTTATTGAAAATCTGATTGAATCCGTTAATGAAATGCATGAAACGAACCACTTCCTCATCACCTACGGCAATGTTACCGGAAGTTTCGTAAGCTACGTGTACCTCATGCTTCTGTTCTACCAGGCGGCGGAGGGTTCCACCCATGGAGATAACGTCGTCATCCGGATGCGGAGAGAAGATAACCACACGTTTCGGATACGGTTTGGCACGTTCCGGACGGTAGGTATCATCAGCATTAGGTTTGCCACCCGGCCATCCGGTGATGGTATGCTGCAAGTCATTGAAAATCTTGATATTTACATTGTAAGCAGAACCAAACAATGCCAGAAGTTCGCTCAGACCGTTTTCGTTGTAGTCCTTGTTGGTCAGCTTCAGAATCGGTTTGCCTGTCAACTGGCACAGCCATACGATAGCGCTGCGGATCAGTTTATCATTCCACTCGCAGGATGTTACCAACCATGGACGTTGGATGCGTGTTAAGTTCATGGAAGCCGAAAGGTCGATCGCTACATGAGCATTGTTGTGAGTTTGCAGATAAGATGCAGGAATAGTGTCGCTAATCGGACCTTCCACACATTCTTTGATCATTGCTGCCTTATTTTCCCCCCATGCCAGCAAATATACCTTTTTAGCGCCAAGAATGGTAGATACTCCCATTGTGATAGAACTGATCGGAGTATTTTCTATCGTTCCGAAAATCTTGGATGCTTCGTTGCGCGATGCATTGTCCAATAAGATCAGACGTGTGGTAGAGTTCAGACGTGAACCCGGTTCGTTGAATGCGATATTACCTACACGACCGATACCCAGCAGGGCAATGTCAATACCTCCGAAACTTTCGATGCGCTGTTCGTACAGACGGCAATATTCAAAGATGGTATCTTTGGCGATGGTTCCATCGGGAGTGAATATATTCTGTTTGTCAATATCGACATGATCCAGCAACATTTCTTTCAAAGCATTGAAGTTGCTGTTGATAGCATCGGCTGTCAACGGATAGTATTCATACATATTAAATACGATCACGTTACGGAAGCTCAGTCCTTCTTCCTTATGCATGCGGATCAGTTCCGAATAGACATGACTGGGTGAGTTACCTCCGGGGAGTGCTAGTACGCAAAAGCGTCCTGCTTTCTGTTTTTCGCGGATGGTTTGTGCTATTTCGCAAGCAATGTAGTTAGCCCCTTCTTCTACAGACTCATAAATGTCTGTAGGTATTTTCTCGAGTCTTGTCAAGACTGATTTTTCAAATGCATTCTCCGGTCTGTAGTATCTGGGGGAGACCCTGTGGAGAGTGATTTGAGAACTAAGATTTGTTTTCATAAAGTTGTTAATTAAGTTATGTAAGATTAGCGTCCTTACGACTGTATTTTCACGACAAAGATACAAAAGAAGTCTATATAATTAACTACTAACTTCTAGGTATTGTTGCACCTTCAAATCGTTTTTAACATTTGTTTTATCACGAATGGCGGAGTTGGAATTCGTCTGCATCTTTCCATACCGGAAAATTTTCTCTGAACTGATGAAGTGCGGTCAGATGAAGCGTAGCAGTTGCTATGCCCTCCGTTTCGTCGGGCACGGAGGCCGCTTCTTCTCCGAGCGCTGAATAGATTTTGCTTCCTCCGTTGTATTTCAGATGATATCCGTCTATACCTACTCTGTTGACCCCGCATACGTAACACTGATTTTCCAAGGCACGGGCACGAAGCAGTGTATCCCATGCCAGACGGCGGGGGATAGGCCAGTTTGCTACATATATTAATAGGTCATATTGATTGGCTACGTTCCGGCTCCACACCGGAAAACGAAGATCGTAGCATACAAGCAGGCAGATATTCCAGCCACGGTAAGGGATAATCAGACGTTCATCGCCTGCCGAGAAATATTCTGCCTCACGTCCCATGCGGAACAGATGGCGTTTATCATAATAGAATTCTTCTCCTTCCGGCGTCAGAAAGAAAGCGCGATTGTAATATCTTCCGTTGTCTACAGTGATATAACTCCCGCAGATGGCCACTTGAAACAAAGAAGCCCATTGTTTCAGTGCTGTAATCGTCTCACCGGAATTTGCTTCCGCCAGCATATCACTCTGCATACTGAATCCTGTAGAAAACATCTCCGGTAAAACAACAATCTCCGTTGTTCCACGGAGACTTTGCAGCTTCTCGTGGAGCAAACGGAGATTTTCTTGTTTGTTTTCCCAAACGATATCGGTTTGTACTATGGAAATACGAATCGAATCCATGATGCCTGTTTTAAGTAATAGGGAATAAGTAATAGGTAATAAGGAATAAGTAATAGGTAATATACCATGCGAAGCAGCATTTCAGCAGCTACGATTAATACTTAATACCTATTACTTATTACTTTATTCTTAAAGTTCTCCAAGTGCAAAATTCTCAGGATGTTTTCCTTTGAAATCCTTGAAGTACAGTTTGATTTCCCGCATATCTTTATTAAGATCTCCCGTCGGCATAATTGCTTTAGTGGACGTTATGGTCTTTGTACTATAGTCAATACCTATCAGAACGATAGGCACTTGAGCCTTAAGGGCGATGTAATAAAACCCTTTTTTCCAGTTCGGGTTCGCCTTGCGGGTTCCTTCGGGTGTGATAGCCAGATGAAACTTTTTGCATTCAGCAAAATGATGAACCATCTGATCAACTAACGAAGTTTTCCGACTACGGTCTACGGGAATTCCGCCTACAGCTTTAAAAATAATTCCTAACGGAAAAAAGAACCACTCTTTTTTCATCATGAAACTTGTTTTACGGCCTAATGCTCCATAAAACAGTTTTCCAATAAATAAATCAAGGTTCGTTGTGTGTGGTGCGGCACATATCACGCATTTATCATAATTAGGTACCGTAACGTTTGTCTTCCACCCTAACAGGCGGTAATAGATAAAGCTATAAATTGCTTTCTTCATTCTGATCTTTAGTTCAATTTTCCGATGGCCTCAATAATCTCGTTAACTTTTGCATTGAAATCTACTCGGAATTTCTTATAAAAACCTTTCACATTGCCCGGTTCTGTATGGCTGATGCGGCTGACAAATTCATCCTGCATCTTTAAAACCTCAGCCATCAGTTCATCAGCTTTAGCCTTATCAGTACCAGGGATAAACATACTATTGATTAAGCACTCAGTGAATAATTCTCCTGCGATATAGTTTACGTTCTTTTTAAGTTCTCTTCTACTTGCCATAATATTTACATTTAATGGTGAATAATAAAAATTGCTTGGGGTAAAGATAGGGACTTTCTTTGATTCTAGCGAATAAATGGATTGAATTTTTTCTTTTTACTATTTGCTCTCTAAGTGTACTCTGCTTGGATATACAACTGACTAATCCACCGGATTTTGAAATGTTGAATTAAAATTGAACGGATTTGAATGAAATTTAGTCAAACGGGGAATTGCCCTCGACAAGGATGAGGTATTTTATTTATTACTGTTCCCTTTTGAATGATTATAGAACTTTTCCCATTTAAAAAAGAATTATCTTTGAATAATTACTTAGCAATGATATTTTTAATAACTATAATTAATTAAATGAGAAACAATGGATTTAGATTTATCTAAAAGAAGTAAGCCCTGTTTTAAGAAAAATAGGACGATGTCAATGGGAAAAGTAAAGAATCCTTTTTTAAAGGTTTGTGGTATTGGGTTGTTGACAGTAATATGCATTTCTGTTAAAGCCCAAAAAGTAAACTTTACAGTGAATTCGAAAACTGGAGCTATACAATCAATGAATATTGATAATGATAAACAGAACATGAATTGGCTGATAGCAACAGATGGTAGCCAATATCCTTGGATAAAGGAGAATTATGGTTGGGGACTTGGCTATTTCACTGAGGTGAGAAGAAATCAGAAAAACAAGCTGTTTTGGAATCTTCCTGCCAGTATAAAGCAGGATGGGAGAGAAGTTACTTACCGAGTTGGAGATATATGTATCCTTGTAGAAAGGAGTATGAAAGGAGAAGATTTAATAGAAGAGTATACTTTCCGAAACGATGGAACAGAGGAAATACTTTTATCGGATATAGGCATCTATACTCCATTCAACGATAACTATCCAGGGGCACAAGCTTGTATAAATATGCGGGCTAACGCTCATATATGGGAGGGTGATAATGCAGCTTATGTAAACGCAACACGTATGGGAGGATATGCTCCACATTTGGGACTGGTTTTGAGGGAAGGCGAAATTAAAAGTTATGAAATATCAGAGCGTGATAGAAATAAGGGTAACTCTCATACAAGAGGAATTATTTCTTTGAATCTTCCGGATATGAAATTGATGCCGGGTGATGAACAAGTATTTTCGTGGTATATCTTTTCGCATAAAGGTGGAGATGATTTCCGTCAAAAGTTATTGGAAAGAGAGAGTGTCTGGGTATCTTGCAACAAGTATGTATTTGAGAAGGGAGAAACTGCCCTTGTGAAAATATCAGGTGGGCAGATGGTAAAAGACTGTATACTTAAAAAGAATGATGTCACTATCCCTATGAAAAAACAAGGAACAGCATGGTATGCTGAAGTAGTAATGGATCAGTTGGGAGAAGTGCGTTTTGATATACTATATGGCGCAGGGAAAAAAACTCATGCAAATTGTTTGGTGATTAGTAATGTGAATGATTTGATTAAAAAACGAGTAGAGTTTATAGTTGCAAATCAACAGATGAAAAGTTCGAATACGCGTAGAGATGCTTATATGGTTTATGATAATGAAAAGAATGAAATATATCTGAATAATACGCATAACTGTAATCCGGTTGACAGGGATGAAGGTGCTGAAAGAGTCGGTATGGGGGTACTTTTAGCAAAGTATTATCAATTGCATCCTGTTGCTGAAGTAAAGGCGTCTTTATTGCGATATGCAAGTTTTTTGCGTAATAGATTGCAAGATGCTGACTATAAGACTTTCTCTTCAGTCGATCAGAAGGGACGTAACAGGGCGTACAATTATGTATGGGTAGCGGATTTTTATTTCCAGATGTATAAAATAACCAATGACAAACAATATGCTAAACATGGTTATATGACTTTGCGGTCTATGTTCAAACAGTTCGGACATGGTTTTTATGCCATAGGTATACCGGTTCGCTTAGGACTACAAACTTTAAAAAATGCTGATATGCAAAGAGAATATCAAGAGCTGGAGAATGATTATATTGCAGTTGGTGATACTTTTTTGAAAAATGGTTTGAATTATCCGGCTAGTGAAGTAAACTACGAACAAGCCATTGTAGCTCCATCAGTCATGTTCTTGCTTCAACTTTATATGGAAACCGGAAGGCAGAAATATTTGGATGGGGCAAAGATTCAAATGCCTGTATTGGAAGCTTTCAATGGCAAACAACCCAGTTATCATTTGAATGAAATAGCTGTTCGTCATTGGGATGGTTATTGGTTTGGTAAGCGGGAAATGTGGGGAGATACTTTTCCACACTATTGGAGTACATTGTCAGGAGCTGCTTTTTATCTTTATTCGCAATGTACGGGAGATCATTCATATAAAGAGCGTGCAGAGAATATTGTGAGAAATAATCTGTGTTTATTCTTTGAAGATGGAAAAGCTTCTTGCGCCTATATTTATCCAAATAAGGTTAACGGAGTAAAGGGCGGATTCTACGATCCATATGCAAATGATCAGGATTGGGCTTTAGTTTATTATTTGCTTGTACAAAATGGTATATATTAACGAATAATGGAATCGTTAAATACAGAAAGCTTAATAGGGTAACTTTTTGTGATCGATGCAAAATGAAAAGCCAGTCAACATTTAAATAGTTAACTGGCTTTTTCTAATACACTTTGCTTTCTTATTTATTGTGGTTTTCCGTAAGCAGCAAATTCATAAATGCCATCTGCCCACATTGCAGAATTGTTTTTATGTACATTGACAACACCGTATACGCGGAGCCGTAAATATCTGTAGAGCGACGGATCTTCAATATTCAGAATCAGAAATCCTACCTGCCAGTTTAATTTGCCGTCTACGAGCATTTTATAACTTTTTCCATCCCGGCTTCCTTCAATGGTATATTTGTAGGCAGCCTCGGAACCGTTAACCAATCTTGTCGAAAGATTAATCTCAGAAATCACGGCTTCTTTCTGCATATCTATGGTAAACATATAAGGAGAACCTGTAGCAGCATTTGAACTTTTCTGGAAATAAGCAGAAGATTCTGTACAAGCTCCATCCGTGATACAATCAGCTTTAATTCCTCTCGCTCCTGGGACAGCGGCTGTCACCGGTACATTTAATGTCAGGTTTCTACCGTTCTGAACAGGGATAATACCATATTTGTCACTAAACTCTAGGTATCTGTAATAATCCATCGAAGCATATCCTTTGTTAAATGCGGCTATTGAAATTCTCGGGAAATTACCGTCCGGAGTTTTATATTTTCGTTGCGCTCCCCAGTGGTAACTCCATACTCCGCAGGTTTTTCCAACTGTACTGATTCTATTAAACTGTGCATCAAAAGTAGAATTGTTGCCGATTTCTCTCATAGGTGTCCATTCACCTCCTAAATCAGTGGCAGATGTATACATGGTTTGACTCGGATACCATCCGGAAGCCTTTGAACTGAAGAAATAGTATTCTCCGTCTTTTTTGATGATTGCAGGGGTTTCCCGATGCAGTCCTTTACATATTGTATTAACTAATAAAACAGGCTTAGTCCATGAAGTATCTAGCTTATAGATATTTATATCTCTGTTCATATTTGTAGCTGAAAGGAGATAAGCTGTACCGTCATCGTCAATGAAAAGAGATTGGTCTCTAGACTCATGGCCCAATGGTCGTTCCACAGTGCCTACTTCGAGCTCACCTTTGGGAGTTATTTGTGCCAGATAGATTTTAGCTGCAACATATCCACTTTGATCTTCATAATGTGCTGAAAGTACTACCTTGCCGGTTTTTGCGTTATATCTGAAAGCAATACCCTCAAATTTTACATTTGGGTAAAAAGCCAGTTCACGGGAAGCACTCCAACTACCATCGAGTCCTGTTGGAGAAAAGCTTTCTGTAGCTAGCCATCCTTTGAGTGTTTGTCCATCTATTTCCTTTTCAACGTTTTCCATTTTATAAGAGAAATAAAGATCTCCAATTTTCATACCCTGAGGTTTCTTGATAGATTCTTTGGTGATATATTTCCCGTTTAGATTATCATAAATTTTAGTTTCGCCGCTAGGGGTAAAGGTTGTTGCTTGTTGAGAAGCGGACGTGGCTATTTTCTTCCCCTCTTTAAATGCTTCTACATGGTAGGTAAAGGTTTTATCTGCTTTCAGATTATAATCATCGTATGTATTTCCTTTAGCTTCTCCAATACAATTTCCGTCCCGGTAGATTTTATAAAGGTCAGCGTCCTCTCGTTGCATCCAATTCAGTTTTACATTGTTGACAGCTTTTTCACCGACAAGTTTGAATACAGTGGCAGTGGCTGCCCAGATATCTGTTGTTATAACTTTTTTCGATTGAGTTGCGAAAGCTGGTTGCAAAGACAGACTGCATAGATATATAAATATGAATAGAAAACTATTTTTTGCCTGTTGACTTTTTATGTTCATAATGTAACAAATTTAATTTATCAGAATTACATATGAGAAATTTATTGGGCTTCCATCTGTTTTAGATTATTAGCCTTGTAGGCAGCAGAGAATATATCTGCTTCCTTATATTTATATTTATTGGAATCGAAATATACTGCAAAATCTTGCATTAACTTCTTGGATAGTTCAGTAAGATATAAATTACTTCCGGCAAATGTATTTGAACCGGAAACTGTCACATACTTCTTATCCTTCAGATTTTGTATCTGATAATAACCATCTTCCTGTAGGTTGAATACCCAGCATTGAGCATCATCTTTCTTCTCGGGATTGAGGCGTAAAGTTCCGAACAGTGATTCCAAAAACTTTCCGGTTTTGGTATCTTTTATTTTATATACGTTGGGTATATTAGTCTTTATAAACTCCAGACTTAGATTGATGTCATCATCATCATCCGCTATACTGAAACCATTGGCAGGTTTAGACACTAAACGATCAGAGGTCTTTTCTAATAATGAGTATATATTACCGGGTATGATTTCTGCAGCTCTTTTATAACGATACATACTATTAAACACGGTTAAATCCCATTGATCATACCATTTTACGACAGGATAGCCTGAGCGCATACTAATGGGCAACCACACATGATGAGACTTTCCTACATCCTTAGAGTTCCAACGGTCACCCATGTATATATAAGCTTTTTCTTTACCCTCCACTTTAAATACATAACAGCTTTGTGAGTTGTAAGTAACTTGTTTGAGTTTGTCTACAGCAAAATTATTCCCTGTTGTCCAGTTCCCCAGTATATCAGTACTGTAGGCACTTCTCCCGGGATTGGGTTCCCAGCCTGTGCAACCGGAAAATAATCCAAAATACATATCCCCAACCTTAAAAATAGCGGGTGCCTCATATTTAAGTCCCTTTAAAATTTTAGTTTCTGTTGGAGTCGGCTCCAGATAATCGTCTCTAAGTAATGCAATATTCATGTTGGTATTCATATCCGTAGAACAGAAATGATATGCTTTTCCGTCTGTATCTACGAATAACGTCTGATCACGGGACTCGTTTTTATTAGGGCGAAATGTTTTGTAAAGTACATAAGGCCCCATTATTTTATCGCTTGTTGCTACACAAACACGTGCAGCTCCATATCCATCTCCACTTTCCCAATGGCTCCACATTACCCATTTCTTAGTTTTGGGATTATAAATTACTTTGGGACGTTCAAACAAACGTCCCTGCGATATATCATTCATGTCTTCTCTGGCTTCACCTGTCGTTTTCATCGACAACCCCAGCCGTTTCCAGTTGTATAAGTCTTTAGATTGATAACAGCTTACCCCATTTGATTTAAAACCTGTACGATCTTCTCCAAACCAATAATAAGTTCCTTTTTCGTAAACGACACATCCACCGTGCGCGTTAATTTGCTCCCCATCTATGTCATTCCACAAAACACCCGGACTGATCTGGGTGTTTTGTGAAAAAATAGAGGTGAATGAGAACATAAAGCAGATAAATAAAGTTATTCTCATGTTTTCGTTATTTTAGTCTTCAATGTTAATCGTTATTTCAGGCTGTGCTGGTGCATAGGCTCCGGATTCATCAATTGTGAAATATTCCACATCGGCAGTATTATCTATAAAACCGAATTTGGGCGAGTATGTACGTGATGTGCCGGTCAGTTTAGCGTTGTCTACACGGACAGCTCCGATATCATTTCCCCATCCTCCACGTCCTACTGTAAAGGATACACGAATTTGGTTACATTCGGCAGAAGTAGTATAGTCCATTGAATAAGTTTCCCAGTTGTCACTGGCAATTTCTGTGATGACTTTTTTTTCAGGGTCTTGCACTTCTTCTATGATCATTTTACCGGTGAGTTTTCCTTCTTTTTTTGCTATTCCTCCTTTTAATAGAGCAGATAGTGTGTAACTTTCATTCGGTACAACATCTACCACTTGCATTAGGATACCATCACTCCAGCCAGCTGCCCATTTATAGGGTCTAATTTCAAAAACATGATTGTCCAGGTCCTGATTATTATCAATTTCTTCAGGAAGAATTTGTTGTTCTGAATTCCAACGGTCGCCAATAACAACATCCCACCCCTCAACTCTACTAACTAACTTTGTTTCTGGATTTACATCAAATTCTCCTTCGAAGTTTGGGTTCTTCAAAAGATTTTCTACTGGTTTGCCAACTTTCTCTGCAAAGTTTGGCTGGGGAGCGTAGTCTATAATTCTAACGGAATCTACAGGAATTCCATCTCTATAAATGAAGGCACGGTTATCTGGTGTTATGGCAAAACGATAAACATGTGCTTGTCCATCATTATTATAGAACTTGCCTTTTCCCCCTGCTTTTCCATTTGTTGCAGGATTATTGATCTCTTTTTTGTAGGCATTGAATAATCCAATTTCATTAGAGGTAATATACGCTTTGAATCCATAACCTTTTTCGTTTACAAAATAAGGATAAAAGTTTTTCTCCGAGTCATCTGTTTTTATTTTGAACTCAATAGTATATCCTTTTGAATTTGGAGTGAATGCTTTGGTAAATTCCGTATCATTCCCTTTCTTATAAACAGGAGATGCTGCAATGTCTTTCACTGGAAGGGCAGTTCCAAATCCTTTTACTTTTATATATGAACGGATATCTCCACTTCGCAGAATAATTTTCCCTTCAGTCAGTCTTTTAGTACTGTTTAAGATCACTTTCACTTTTTGTTTCCCAGAGTTGGCTGCTATAACAGTCGGAGTTACGGTGAAACCGTTTGGAGCTGTAATTGTTATTTCTTTGCCGAGTAAAGCCTCGGAATTGACAATGAAGGATGATGATGCGTTTGTACCATTAATCGTTAGTAATGGTAGATGTTCCTCTGTTGAGGTTTGTAAGGCTTCATTTTCTTTTTTATCATCTTCGGGTTGAACTGCATAAGTAGCTGTTGTGCTAATTGTCAGCAATGACAATGATAAAAACATAATCTTTACATATTTTTTTTTCATGATACAGAAATGTTTTATAAATTAATTATTTATGATTGAACTGATAATCAGTGTTTACTTCTTGTTTGCAAAGTTGCTGAATCATATTCATATATAGGTGCTGGAATGATTCAAATACGTATAATTTTAAGTTATCTGTTCAAAGTGGGATAAAAATCATTCAGAAAGGTTTAAAAATAGACCACATATGTTTGTGTTAGTCTTAAATTAATATATTTTAAGGGATTTATGAACAGTGATAGCTTTCTTTATTTTAATATTGCATAGAAAATACGTCTTTATATTTAATTCTACTATGAAACATCAAATAAAATTCTATATAGTACTGTTTTTTATTCAATTGTTTTCGTGTGCCTTTGCACAACAAATGTCGGTATCTACACTTCCATTAAATAATTATTTGCCGTCAAGTACTGTTTTACGGGTTCATTGTGACCGAGAAGGCTTTTTGTGGCTAGGAACCAAAGATGGCTTGTGTCGTTATGATGGCTATCGATTACTTGTTTTTCGTTCTGGGTTGAAATCACCGGATCTTTTGACGAATAATGAAATTACTTGTATTGCGGAAAATAAAAATGGATATTTATTTATAGGAACTAAAAAAGGGATTAATATACTGGATAAGCGAACTTATCAGATAATACCAGTTATACACAATGATTTGAAAGATCAAGAGATTCGGACAATGATAGTGGATAGTGATGGATGGATATGGGTTGGGACGTTAACTTCTGTTTTTCGTTGTTCTGCCGATTTCTCATTTTGCAAAAGATATGATTCTACTTTACCTGTTACTAGTGTGAATTCTATTTATGAAGATGCAGATAAGAATATTTGGGTAACTTTATGGGAAAGGGGATTACATCGATATAATTCAAAAACAGACTCATTTATTGCTATGCCTCATATTGGAGTTTTAAATAATCCATTTAAAGTTTTTCAAGATAATAAGAAGCAACATTGGATTTTAACATGGGAAAGCGGGATCTTTTTACTTTATCCGGAGGAGAAAGATGATTTAATGTATAGTCATGTGGATATTAAAAGTAATGAGCATTGGGACATGAATGGTTGCTTTAGTATTACTCAGGATGATAAGTATGGTTATATATGGATTGTATCTACACAGGGACTTTATGCACTTCAAAAACGTCCTGGAAATATAATTAATACTGTGGATATATCTCATATTTCTTCTAAGTTAAATAATATTTTTAGTGAAATAGTAAAAGATAAGTCAGGTAATTTATGGATTGCTGCCTTTAATGAAGGAGTATCAATGATTGATTTAAATAAACCTTTAGTACAAAATTACTCTTTTCCAGTTATTCGGGAAAAGACGGGATTTGTTACAAATATAAAGAACATATATGAAGATAAGGAAGGAGATTTATGGATAGACCAGAATCGTTGGGGAATAGGAATTTACAATCCGGATTCTAATAAACTTCTCTTTTATAAAGATATTCCTTCTCTAAAAAACATTACTAACTTGAGAAATGTAAGCTGCATTACTTCTGCTCCATTGCTTAATGAGATATGGCTGGGGTCTGAGTATTATCCGGAAATTTACAGGGTGAAGAAGGATAAAAAAGAAATAGAACTATTGGGGACTTTGAAATTAACTGATTATGTGGATAATTCAGGATTCCCGCGTTTATTTTATACTGATAGTAACCATAACCTTTGGGTGGGAACAACTAAAGGTATTTTGGTTAAACCGGCAAACGAAAAGATACTTCAAGATGCTAAGTTTCCATTTGTAGATATAATAGGAATTGGAGAAGGTAAAGATGGTTCCCTATGGATTAGTACAAGAAAGCAAGGCGTGTATAATGCAAAAATATCCTCTGATCTGACATTAGAAGAGAAGAATTTAAGAAATCTGAAGACTCACGCAGAGGGAGTAATAAGTGATAATATTGGAGCAATCTGTGTGGATGATAATGGCTTGGTGTGGATGGGTAGCCAGGATGGGGATGTATTCACTTATGACCCTCAAACCAATAAAGTGGAAAACTTATCTGATATGTTTGATATGCTTGAAGAAGGTATTTTTAATATTATAACAGATCAGTTGGGACATATTTGGATTTCTACCAATAAGCGGGTAATTGAATACGACCCTAAAAATGGTGGTATCATGGATTACTCGACAATGACTGATGTGATGGTAAATTCTTTTATGCCTAATTCTTATTATAAAACTCGTGCTGGGAAAATATTATATGGAGGAAATAAGGGAATCTCAGTATTTACTCCTTATGATCATTTGTCTGATAATCCTCGTAGAATTAGAACGATGGTGGCAGATGTTAAGATAGATGGTGTTTCTAGTCTTTTGGAGAAAAACAACCAACGTTTTAATTTAAGAAGTCAGATCATTTCTTTAAATGCAGGAGATAAAAATATTGAGATAGATTTTTCTTCTTTAAATTATGCGTTTCCTGACAAAATTAAATATGCATATAAAATGGATGGAGTTGATGATGATTGGGTGTATGTCAGAGGCGATCGTCAATTTGCATTTTACAATCAATTACCTAAAGGTAAACGTACTTTTTATCTAAAGACAACTGATGTAAATGGCTTATGGAGCAATTATATAGCAGAAGTTCAGGTGTTTAAACAGCCTGCTTTCTATGAAACATTGTGGGCTTATTTATTTTATATTGTGTTTACACTTTTATGTCTGTATCTTTTCTATCACAGGATGAAGCGTCGTATTCAGTTGCGGCACGAACTGAGAATAGCTCAAATAGATAAAGAGAAGTCAGAAGAATTGGTGCAAACAAAATTACGTTATTTCACAAATATATCGCACGATTTATTAACTCCCTTAACTATTATTACTTGTTTGATTGATGATGCGGAAATGACGAATGGTAGTCGGATTTCGCAGTTAACTATGATTCGTTCTAATGTGAATAAATTACGTAGACTATTACAGCAAATTTTAGATTTCCGTAAGGTGGAAAGTGGGAACATGAAATTATCTGTATCAAAAAGTGATGTCATATCATTTATAGATGATGTTTGTAAGATACACTTTACTCCATTGATGAGAAAGAAAAATCAAACCTTTACATTTTTGACTGAAGATAGACATTTGATGGCTTATTTTGATAGAGATAAATTAGATAAGATAGTATCTAATTTATTATCTAATGCTTGTAAATATACAGCTAATGGTGGAGATATAAAATTAATAGTAGATTCATATTGGGAGTCTGAATATCATCATTTACGAATACAGGTCGTTGATACCGGAGAAGGTATTGCTCCTGCTGATTTGGAGAATGTTTTCAAAAGATTTTATACAATAAATAAAGGAGATGAAAGTGAATCTAATGGGATTGGGTTATCCTTAACAAAGGATTTAGTGGAGTTACATCATGGCACTATTAATGTTGAAAGTGAATTAGGTAAAGGAAGTACTTTTACTGTAGATCTTCCCATTAATAAAGATAGTTATCAGGAAGATGAATTAATATCAGAACATATTTCGGTAAATGGCATAAATACGGATCTTATTTTAGAGAAAGAAGAATTGATTGATTCAAAGGTTGGCGAAGGCGAAGATATGCAAATAGCTGACGTTCATTTGTTATTGGTGGAGGATAATGAAGAATTGTTGTTTTTGATGGAGAAGATTCTGTCCAAGCATTATCATGTACTTATTGCAAAAGATGGATTAGAAGCTCTGAACGTTATAAAAGATAATGAAATAGATATTATTATAAGTGATGTGATGATGCCTGAAATGGATGGTCTAGAGTTTTGTCGCACTTTAAAGTCAAATTTGGAAACCAGTCACATTCCTATCATATTATTAACAGCTAAAAATACCGTGGAAGATCGCATTGAATGTTATAATGCGGGAGCGGATGGATATATATCCAAGCCATTTGAATTAAAAATATTAGAGGCTCGTATTAATAATTTTATAATGCATAAGAAAAACAAACAAGAAGAGTTTCGATCTAATGTAGAAGTCAATATTGATTCTTTAGAACCTTCTTCTATGGATAAAGAGTTTTTGGATAAAGTGATTTCTGTTATAAAATCAAATATGTCCGAAGGAGATTTTGATGTGGTTCAATTAGCGGACGCATTAGCTGTGTCTAAGTCTTCTCTATATAGGAAAATGAAAATAGCAACAGGGCTGTCCCCCATTGAGTTTATTCGAAATATAAGACTAAAACATGGTAGTCAGTTATTGAAGGATAAATCAATATCTGTAGCAGAGGTAGCTTATGAATGTGGATTTTCTAATCCTAAATATTTTGCAACTTGTTTTAAAGAAGAATTTGGTGTAACTCCAAAGGAATATCAAAAATCTTGTTAGGATAAAAAATAATATGAACTTAAAATGCACAAGTACGTATCTTAATGGAAGATGCGTACTTTTCTATATATCAATGATCTATCCCTTTTGAATGATTTCTGAACTTATATTGAACGATTTTTAGACCTATGATAGTTAATAGCGATTATGGTCCAATTTTGGAGGTTTTTGAATGATTAGAGAACTTCTTTCTACTGGATAACTCGCACTTTTGTGATGCATTTGATGCACAACTAATACTTATTTGGTCTAAATAACTTTATAAATCTAATAGTATGGTGATAATTTTACCTAATTTCTTTTTGCAGAAGCCTGTTTGTCGTTTGCTGGCTGTCATGGGCTTTTTAGGATTTAGTGGAGCGATAGCGTCTCAATCAAGTTCGCCTGTGAATATTGATTCTGTGGAGACCTATATGAAAAAAGACTCTTTTGAGAAGAATGTAGGATCTCGTTTCGTTACTAATCGTAGTATAGACTCCTTTGGGGTGAGTGATACTGTTGATATCAGGATGTTGCAGCGCTCTCAATTTTTATCTATTCAGCAATTACTGAAAGGGAATGTGGCCGGTGTATATGTACAGGAAAATAATGGAGAGCCTGGTACCATTCAAAGCATGCTGGTTCGTGGCTTATCTTCACCTGTCTTTTCAAATAAAGATGTGTCCGGTGTTCAGCCGACGATTTATTTGAATGGTGTTCCTTTGATGTTGGAAAACAGCTATGTGTACGATATCAAACAGTTTGATATTAATCCGATAGGAGCTGCTGCCAATATGTTGGCGGGACTGGATATATCTTCCATAGAGTCAATAGAAATTATCAAGGATCCGCTTCAGCTTGCCAAATTAGGTCCTTTAGCTGCCAATGGCGCCATCTGGATAACGACCAAAGACGGTTATTATGGTGGGGAGAACGTCTCTATCGGAGTTTCGGCAGGAATGGCCTTTGCTCCGTCTTCGGTTCGTATGACGAATGGATCATACGAAAAAGCATTCCGTCAACGTTTCTATGATACGTATTCTCTTACACCGGGCAAACAACCCGATTATCTTATGGATACAAGAGATGTACGTTATTTTGGTAAACCGGACTGGGCAGACGATTATTATCAGTCATCACTCTTATATAATGTAAATGCTTCTATCGGTGGTGGTTCAAAAAAAGCGAATTATGTATTTACACTCGCAACGACAAAAGATGCGGGAGCAGCGGACAATACCTCTTATACGAAATATAATATTGGTTTTGCCTTGAATATGGTTCCTTTGGATGGCTTGAATGTTAGTACAATTATTAATGCCGCTAAGATAGACCGTGTCAGGAATCGGAATTTTAGAGACAGGTTTGCTGAGATGGAGTATATGGTTGATTTTTCAACTCCGCTTGCACCTGCCGGCAATTTGTATAATGACTTTTTAATATCCAATGATTTGACTAAAGATGATAATTATAACAATTTACTGAATGGATTGTTGGCTTTGAGCTATACTAAGCAAAGATTCAATGCTACAGCCAGCATCAAACTTGATTATACAACAAATGTTCGTCGCGCTTTTTGGCCTATGGTTTTGTTGGAGTCCGTCAACTTTGTCTCTAACTATTCAGGATACAATCAACGGATTATAGGTGAAACTTCAGCGAGCTATTTGTTGCCTTTAGCTGATATTCATAAGTTGAATATTCAGTGGAATGGCTCTATAACCAGCGATTTGTATCACTATAATTATACTCGTGCCTATGATGGTGATGATGATATGAAGCCGACAACAAGTACCGGGAACTTCAAGCAGTATCGTTATGTTGATCGTTTGGAGAATAGGTGGGTATCGACTTCAATAGCTTTAGATTATAAGTATAAGAATTTGCTTAATGTGGGATTATTGGCAAGATACGACGGAAATTCCGCTATCCAGTCGGATCACAGATGGATGTTTACACCCGCTGCCTCTGCTGAATGGAATTTAAAGAATCAATTTTTTACAGGTAGTACTGCATTGTCTGGATTGTCTTTGCGTGCATCTTATGCACGAATAGCCAAATCATTCCAGTCCGATAGATATGAATTAGGTCCTCAATACTTGGCTACAAGTATCACATGGAGTGGCGAACCGTTACTTTCCTCAGCTAATGGATTTGCAACAATCACTCGTCCGTATGCATCGGGTTGGGTTGGTTATGATTTAAAGCTTCCCTATTCTGATAAAATGGAGCTTGCTTTGAAAGGTTCTTTTTTCGACAATCGCATTATTGCGGAAATAAGTCTGTATAAGAATTATGAAAAGAATTTATTGACATATTTGCCTGTCACTCAAGAAATGGGATATGAGTATAAACTGGCCAGTGGAATGGATATCAGTAATCAGGGATTGGAATTAAATCTTTCGGCATCCATTTTGAAGAACACTCCGTTGAAGTGGGATTTGTCTTTCAATGCAAGTTATAATAAGAACAAACTAGAGAAACTTCCCGAAAACCAGAAGACAACTGTGATAGGCGACCATAAACTACAAGTAGGACAGTCAGTTGATGCCTTTTGGGTGTATCAAAATAAAGGCATTTATACAAACGACTCAGAAGTTCCTGTTATGAATGGGAAACCACTGAACGTAAATGGAGTTCCTTTTAAAGCAGGAGATCCTGTTTGGACAGACGTTGACGGAAACAATCAGATTAACGACAATGACCGTGTGCTGACCGGACATGCCATTCCACCCTATACAGGAGGATTGACTAACCAGTTTGCTTATAAAGGATTCGATTTCAGCTTCAATCTCTTCTTTGCTTTGGGGCATAGTGCTTTAAATATGCGCGATCAGCAACGTTACGACTTTGCGACTTTGGATAATATTCAGTCCTTGCAGTCTATTAAAGAGATTTTCTTTTGGCAAAACACTAATCAGCGTGATAATTATCCTATATACAATCCGCAAAGCAGTGTTCATCCTTACCGTGCAGAACAGGATTTGTTCCTTGAAAAGCTATCTTACCTGAAACTGAGAAATATAACTGTTGGTTACACACTTCCTATAAAGAAAGTAGGTAGTAATATACCTAAGAGTTTGTATTTCTATCTGACAGGATCTAATCTGTTATCTTTCAGTAATTTTTCAGCAGGTGATCCGGAATTAGTAAACTTCAATGGCACCTATGACGGGTATTCGCTTCCCATTCCTCGCTCAGTTTCACTTGGATTGAGATTTAAATTCTAATTTACGTTTAATTAAAGAATAAGAATATGAAATTATTTGTAACAGCATTAATATTATTCAGCTGTATTTCTTCTGGTTATGCGCAAATAAGTGATGAGGAATTTGATTCTGAGATTGATAAATTATTAAAAGTCCGAACTGAAGATCTTTGGCAAATGTATGAGAAACATAATAATAGGCGTGTAGAATTAGAAAAAGAGTTATTTGCAAAGAAGCAGAAAAATAATATAACTTCCGATGAAGAAAAAGAACTCCGTAAAAAGATTGCAGTAGAGAAAGATTCTTTGGAAATGAGGAATAAAAAGCTGGCTGTTATTCGTCAACGGTCGGATAGTTTAAGAATTAGATGGGTGCGTGGTGTGTTGCCGCCAAAAGAATCTTCTGCATTTGTAAAACGTCTTTTAGAGATAAATGAAGAAGGTGATCGCCACAAGTTTTTTCCAGAATATATACGAACTGTATGGAAGCAAGATTCTATAGCGGGTATATCTGAAAATGTTCGATCTAGACGTATTAAGGCATTTTTGCAACTTTTTCGAGTGTATGAACAAAAAAATGTACAAAAGCCTAAACTTATTAGAAAAGTTAGTGGCGGGAAGATAGAATTTTAAATTTAAACCAATTGTTAGAATGATATAAACTCTTTTATTTGGTACTGCACGAGGTGGTCATAATTTTACCATGTCTGCAAAGATTTATCGATATGGAATACCTAAAAGGATAGATTAAAAAAATAATACTTATGAAGAATTATAGTATAATAAAAGTGAATAATGTGGCTACATTGCGGTTAGCTCTTTTCTCCGCACTTGTTTGTCTATTTCTGCAGTCCTGCAATGACTTTCTGGATGTAGATCCCAAACATGCAGCTTCGGAAACCCAACAATGGAAGACCCTTGAAGATACTCGATCAGCATTGATGGGAGTATATGGCTTGACACGCGCAGCCTTGGCCGATAACAATACTCATTGGATATGTGGTGATTTGCGGAAGGGGGATTTTACGGTTTATAAGCGTAGTGACTTACAAGCTGTGTCTGATAATGAATTGAACAAGCCATACGACTTGTTGAAGAAAGTATCTAACTGGAGAAGATTTTATGCGGTAATCAATGCGGCATCTGTTTTTATGGAAAAAGCTCCACGAACTGTCGAACTTGACCGGTCGTATTCTGAACAAAACTTGAAATATGACATTGCTCAAGTACGCGCTTTGAGGGCATTTGCTTATTTTTATATGGTAAGAATTTGGGGAGATGTGCCGTTAGTCACCTATTCTTATGATAACGGAACTTTTCCGTCTATGCCTCGTACAGACGCTCAAACGGTGCTGAGTTATGCTAAGGCAGAACTGTTGACAGCTATAAAGGATTTACCCTATCAATATGGTACTCAAACGAATTTATATTATGGTTCATATGGGGCCCAATGGCAGGGAAAACTGTTCAATAAGTTATCTGCATACTCTGTATTAGCTCACATCTGTGCTTGGCAGGGAAATTATGCAGAAGCCGAGACATATTCTGCATTTATAATAGACCATGCATCTGAGATTAATGCAAAATATACTTCCATTACCGATTTGACTTCAGAAACAGGGCTGTTTTACTCGAATGCGAGTGTAAAAGGTTCGAGGATTCTTGGATTTAATTTTGCTCACAATGATAACGAAGCAACTCAAAGCGGACATCTTGAACAGTTGACTTTAGCTTATCCGTTGGTACAAAAATCCTATCCTGAAATATACGTTTCAAAGGACAGCTTATTTTCGATTTTTACCAATTTCGATGACTTGCGGTTTGGAATCATGGACACCATCAAATATTCATCCTATTATGTTCAGAATTTGAATGAAGAAATTCCGGTGTTCAGTAAAATAAACCTTAATTCCGCAACACTATAGTTTAACATTATTTATAAGTGCCTGAGCAACAAA
>OBAQ01000863.1_pt1 | contig 24556 bp, 18 predicted proteins | sample 1517821 | NCBI WGS metagenome assembly OBAQ01 (sample SAMN04571705, study PRJEB22368) | human gut metagenome | biome: human gut; material: stool | host: Homo sapiens | place: Luxembourg | collected 2012-09-27
TCTCTTCATTGTATATCAACAGGGTATTATTTCAACTTGGCCAGAGCCTCCTTGATGCGACGCAAAGCCTCTTTGAGGTTTTCGTCAGAAGTAGCATAGGAGAAGCGCAGACATTCGGGAGCGCAGAAAGCGGCACCACCCACCGTGGCAACGTGCCCTTCTTCGAGAAGGTACATGGCCAAGTCGGCCGAATTGGCAATCACCTTGTCGCCGAATTTCTTTCCGTAGTAGTACGACACATCGGGGAAGAGATAGAATGCTCCATGAGGCACATTCACCTTGAAGCCGGGTATCTGACGGGCCAGCTCCACAACCAGGTCGCGACGGCGTTCAAAGGCCTGGCGCATCTCCTCAACGCAGCTCTGGTCGCCCGTGAAGGCTGCCACAGAAGCTTTCTGCGCGATGGAACTGGGACCCGACGTGTATTGGCTCTGCAACTTGTTGCAGGCCTTGGCCAGCCACAGGGGGGCGGCGATGAATCCGATACGCCAGCCGGTCATGGCATAGGCTTTGGACACGCCATTGATGATGGCCACGCGGTCGCGCACATTATCAAATTGTGCAATGCTCTGATGACCGCCAATGTAATTGATGTGCTCATATATCTCGTCGGCCAGAATGATGATGCGGGGATATTTGGCCAGCACGTCGGCAAGGGCCTTCAACTCTTCGCGGCTGTACACGCTGCCGGTGGGATTGGAGGGAGAGCAGAGGATGATGGCCTTGGTCTTGGGGGTGATGGCGGCTTCGAGCTGTTCGGGGGTAATCTTGAAGTCGTTGTCGATGGTCGACGGTACTACGACGCTCTTGCCTTCGGCCAGTTTCACCATCTCGACATAGCTTACCCAGCAAGGGGCGGGTATTATTACCTCGTCACCTGGATCGATGATGCAGAGTATGGCATTGCATATCGATTGCTTGGCACCGTTGGAAACGACAATCTGCTCGGGAGTAAAATCGAGATGGTTCTCGTTTTTCAACTTGGCGCAGATGGCTTTGCGCAAATCCATATAACCGGGCACCGGCGAATAAAACGAAAAGTTATCGTCGATGGCTTTCTTGGCGGCGGCTTTGATGTGGTCGGGGGTAAAGAAGTCGGGTTCACCCACGCTCAGGTTGATAATATCAATTCCCTGCGCTTTTAGTTCGTTACTCTTCTGCGACATAGCCAAAGTCTCCGATGGAGAAAGGCTTGCCAAACGCTCTGATACTTGATTCATCTTTCTAAATTTTTGAATGTTCCAGTGTGCAAATATATAAAGAATATTCTTTATGAAAATGATTCTATTTCATTTTCGCTCGAATGCCGACAAAAAGATGCCGTGACGTCTCTTTTAAAAAACAAATTGTCACTCACCAAAAAGATATTGCTTCATGCCAGGGGTCATAGCCACCGAAGTGGTGACCGAATCGACCGCATAGATGAGGTAGGCCTCTATTCCGGGATTTCGGGCGGCAATTTCGAGACTCTTATCGACCCCCAGTACCATAAATGCCGTAGCATAGGCATCGGCCGTCATACAGTCGGGAGCAAGTACCGTGGCACTCAACAGAGAGTGTTGCACGGGATAACCCGTGGCCGGATCTATGGTATGAGCTACCCGCCGGCCGTTGACCACCTGAAAGTTGCGATAATTGCCCGATGTGGCCAGGGCGGCATCGTCGAGCATCACTACGGCTTCGATTTCACCGCCTGCCACGTTAGCCTCATCGGGGGTATCAATACCTACCCTCCATGTTTCTCCGCGAGCATTTTTTCCTTGGGCAGCAACTTCACCGCCTATTTCGACCAAGAAATTCTTGACCCCCTTTTCTCTCAAAAACGAAGCAACAACATCAACGGCATACCCTTTGGCTATGGCCGAGAAGTTAAGGCTCATGCGGGGGTCGTCTTTATGAAGGCGGCCATCGACAAGCTCCATACGCTCCATACCCACAAGATGCCACAGGCTATCGACCGTCTCGGGGGTTACCGGCGCTCCTGTCTTGAAGCCAAATCCCCAAGCATTGATGAGCGGAGAGACAGTAGGGTCGAAGGCGCCACCGGTATCGCGCCACACCTCCTTGGAGCGGGCAAAGACGGTCTCGAACCAGGCATCGGCCACGACGGCCGTATCGTTACGGTTGAAACGCGAAATTATGGACGAGGGATTGAATGGTGAAAGAGAGGCATCGAAACGTTGCAGTTCGGCCTCGATTTGAGACTGATAATCTTCACGGGCTTCATAGGTAAAATGATATATGGTATTAAATATCATACCTTCGTTACGATGGTAGGCATTTCCTCCGGTCGCACGACATTGCCGCAGAAGCACCACTCCGGCTATGACAATCACACACAATACACAGGCCAACCAGCCTTTCTTATTTTTCATTCTCTCTGTTTTACAATTTGGCTCGACGGGTCACTTATCTGACTACCGACATGATATGAAGCAAAGATACAAAGAAGGCTGTGATTTCAAAATGTTTCACAGCCTTCTTTTTCCCATAGTCAAGATTTATAATTTATCAAAAATGTCTATATCCGCGAGGGCCATGACCACCGGGACCCTGCGGCCCGCCGGCATTGCCCTTACCTCCGATGGTATTGAACTGGTAGGCAAAGTAGAGCATGCAATAACTGCCTATGGCATTGGTCTCCTGGTCTTGTATATATGTACCGGTTACCGAACGGCTGATGTTGGTATTCTGTCGCAGAATGTCATACACCTTGAAACGGATTGTTGCGTTTTTCTTTTCCAGGAACGAGTAGGCAACAGAGGCGTTCCAGATGACCTTGTTCTGGTTATAACCTTCGGCATAGCCGGCCGTGCCACGATAGCGGCAGTCAGAGCCTATCGAAACACCGCAGGGAAGGAACCAGTCTATCTCGGCCCGGGCACCAAAGTCCATGGTGGTCTGGTCGTTATCGGTCTGCATCGTATTTTTCACATACGAAATGGCATAGTTGCCACCGATGCTGGCATTGAACAACTCCGAAGAGTAACGCAGCGAGAGATACTCCCGGATATTGGCGTTGCGAGAGATGTTCTTTCCACTGTCGGTATTTCCTCCCAACGACACAAATCCTACGGAGTTGTCATAAGACAACCGGGTGTTGGAGTTGAAGCTGAACTTCTTGTTACGCTTGAACGGCATATTGTAGAAAGCCCACAACGAAGCGTTCCATTCGCCATTGACATTGACCGGGGTGCGGGTGCGACCACCATCGGCATTATAGATGGTTTTCTCAATAATACCGTTCTGCGTGGCCTGGCCATCAACACCGATGGAGAACGACTGGTAAGTGTCAATATCGTAAGATCTATAACGGAACGAAACGCGATGAGAGAACTCCGACTTCAACGCAGGATTACCGATATATATGTTGAGAGGGTCGGTAATATCGGGCGATGCCTGCAACTGCCGGGCCGAGGGCTGCGAAGTGTTACCCCGGTAGTTCAACCACAAACTCTTGTGCTTGGTAATGCGGTAACGCAACTGGACGGTCGGAGAGAAATTGAGCGCACGCTGGGTAATGTCATTATCCACATTACGACCGAAAAGGTAGCGGGTTTCACGCTTCTGGTGTTCCATTCTCACACCGGCGTTGAAGTTCAACTTGGAATATACACCGCGCAAAGAAACCTCTCCACGATGGGTACGATAAAGACTGCGCGACACATTGCTGTAATTCACATCGGGTATCGGCATTCCCAGAGAGTCGAACTCGATATAATTGCCGGCTTCGTCTACATTATAAGTATAGGCATCGGAGTTGCTGTTGTTGTAACGGTACTGGTAGACGAAGTTGAGGTAATAGTGGTCCGACAAAGGCTCGACGTAGGTAACCCGGGCATTATACGAGGCTCCCGACTGTATGTTGTCGTCTTTCTGCATGCGGGTAGAGTCGAGAATACCCAGACGGTAAAAGTTCATGACATCATTGGTAGAACCGTTTTCTTCATTACGATTGGCACTGTAATTGAAGCTGAAACTGAACTTACGACGGGGGTCGCTCTTGAAGGCGCGGCTGAAACTGAGTCGGCCCGAGAGGTTATATCCCTGTCCATCGCTCTGCGATATGGTTTTCTGGTCGTTGACACTGTCGCGATAGGCCAGCTCGGCATCACGATATCCGCCCATCGTCTCGGAATAGCTGTTGTTTTCGAGATGCGACTTGTTAAATCCGAAGCGGGGCATAAACTCCAATCGGGTGAGGGTATCGATTTCCCAACGCATACGGAAGTTCATGCCGAGACTATGGCTACGGTTAATGTTCTCACCCTCACGGTTGACAAACGACGAACTGTCGCTGGTGAGGAAGTTCTGACGCTCACTGCGGCTGTCGTAGTAACGGTCGCTACCCATATAACCCACATCACCACCGATGCGCAGCGTCTTCTCCTTGTTACCGACATTGAAATTTCCACCCAGCATACCCGAAGTACCTGTACCGCGGTTTCCGCCGGCCATCATGCGGCTACTGCCCGAGAACATGGAGGCGCCAAGGTCGGTTGCTCCCTGGTTGTTGGTATTGTTGAGGCTACCGAGTACCGAGAATTGATTGTTGTCAATAAAGCGGTTGGCCATGGCATTAAGCTCATACATGCCGGTAAGTTCGTCCATCTCGGTACCACCACCGGCCTGTGCCGTACCGAACCAACCCTGCTTCATACCCTCCTTCACGGTAAGGTTGATAACAGTCTCTTCTTCTCCGTCGTCGACACCCGAGAAACGAGCCTCATCGGACTTGCGATCGACCACCTGTATCTTATCTATCATACTGGCCGGCAAATTCTTCGACGCCACCTTGGGGTCATCGGTAAAAAATTCCTCTCCATCTATAAGAATCTTCTTTACTTCTTTACCCTGTACGGTAATCTTGCCATCGTCCGAAACCTCTACGCCGGGCAATTTCTTGAACATATCTTCCACCACAGCATTGGGCTGCGTCTTGTAGGAGTCGGCATTGAACTCCAACGTATCTTCCTTGGCCACTACGGGAGGCACGACGGCCGTAACCACGGCCTCGCCCAGGAGTATGGCGTCGGGCTCCATCTTTACCATGCCGATGGAGGCCGAAGGCTGTACCCGCAGCAGTTTTACGGGCTTATAGAGAGGCTTGTAACCCAAGAAGGTAATGTTCACGAGATAATCGCCGCGTTTCAGGTCCTTGATGGTGAATTTACCCTTGTCGTCGGTCATCGTCCCGGAGCCATTGACCAAGGAGCTGTCGGCCGCAGAGAGCAGCCGCACCGAAACGGCCACCATCGGCTCGTTTTTCTCGTCTATCACCTGACCGGTAACAAAATATTCCGACTGGTTCTGATTTTCGGCATCGGGTCCGTTACCCTCCATTCGCATCGGCGGACGCACCGGATATTGTGCCATGCCCGACATACATATCGCCAACATGATGCCGAGAAGAAGATATTGTTTCATTTGGCTATTGATTTCTTAAATATCGTTTCGATTTTGTTGCTTTGACAGCTTCGCAAATAAATGGTTTAATAGGGAATCGCCTTTTTCTTTCGATTTAACAGTCGGTAACACACGACTATCAGGAGAAATCAAAATGACAGCGGACGATATATCCCTGTAAAAAATAAATCAATATGATTCTGTCTTGACCGTTTTTCTTCCATACGTCAATACTTCTCAAAAACGAGTGCAAAGGTACATCGAACCGTAGAGGAGAGAAAAGAAATGCAAAAAAATTTTATCCTGCATATTTTCATTATCTTTGCCGCGCAAACGAAAAAACATCGCCGGCGTTATGAAAGACCTGTTTAAACTTCTCTTACGGTTTGTTCCTCCCTATAAACGGTATCTGATTCTCAATATATTCTTCAACCTCCTCTCGACATTGCTGAGCATCTTCTCCTTCATGCTCATCATTCCTATTCTGGAAATTCTTTTCAAGACGAGTGAGGCCTCCTATACCTTTATTCCCTGGAGCGAAGGCGACCTGAAAGATATTCTCATCAACAACTTCTACTGGTTTGTATCGGAACAAATCAAGACCCATGGCGCCATTTGGACCCTCATGCTGCTGGGCGTATGGCTCATCGTGATGACCTTTGCCAAGACCATGACCAGCTTCCTGAGTTCGGCCTGCATCATACCGCTGCGCGGCGGCGTGGTACGCGACATACGCAACTTCGTGTACCGCAAGGTGGTGAGCCTGCCCATCGGATTTTTCACCACCGAGCGCAAGGGCGACATCATGTCGCGTATGACCGGCGACGTGGCCGAAGTCGAGAACTCCATCATGACCTCTCTCGACATGCTCTTCAAGAACCCCATCATGATTATCAGCTACCTCACCACCATGTTTATTCTCAGCTGGCAGCTCACCCTCTTCGTGCTGGTACTGCTGCCGCTGGCCGGCTATATCATGGGGCGCGTGGGAAAATCGCTGAAACGGAAATCGCTCGATGCCCAACAGCAGTGGGGCAGCATAATGGCCCAGATTGAAGAGACTCTCGGCGGACTGCGCATCATCAAGGCTTTCAATGCCGAAAACCGCATCAGCCAACGTTTTGCCAACATCAACGACAAATTCTACCGCACGACCAACCGCATAGGCCGCCGGCAAGCTCTCGCCCACCCGATGAGCGAATTTCTGGGCACCACCACCATCGCCATCGTGCTGTGGTTTGGCGGCGCACTCATCTTGAAAGGCAACAGCGTCATCAACGCCGGAGAGTTTATCTATTACCTGATTATCTTTTACAGCATCATCAACCCGGCCAAAGACCTGACCAAAGCAGCCTACACCATACAGCGAGGCCTGGCTGCCATGGAGCGCGTCGACAAGATACTCTCGACCGAAAACCCCATAAAGAACCCCGAAAAACCGGTAACCGACGTGGCTCTGAACCACGCCATCGAATACCGCGACGTGTGGTTCAAATACAACGAAGATTGGGTTATAAAAGGGGTGAACCTCACCATCAAGAAGGGTCAGACGGTTGCCCTCGTAGGCCAGTCGGGCTCGGGCAAGTCGACCATGGCCGACCTGTTGCCCCGCTTCTACGACGTAAACAAGGGAGGCATCTTCATCGACGGGGTCAACATCAAAGACATGAAGGTCTATGACCTGCGCGCCATGATGGGCAACGTCAACCAGGAAGCCATTCTTTTCAACGACACCTTCTACAACAACATTACTTTCGGCGTAACCGACGCCACACAGGAGCAGGTCGAAGAGGCCGCACGCATAGCCAACGCACACGACTTCATCATGGCCACCGAACAAGGCTACGACACCCCCATCGGCGACCGCGGCTGTCGCCTCTCGGGCGGTCAGCGACAACGCGTGAGCATAGCACGGGCCATTCTCAAAAACCCGCCGATACTCATTCTCGACGAGGCCACCTCGGCGCTCGACACCGAGTCGGAGCGACTGGTACAGGAGGCTCTCGAAAACCTGATGAAAAACCGCACCACACTTGTCATCGCCCACCGGCTGTCGACCATCAAGGATGCCGACCTCATCTGCGTCATGCAGGAGGGACATATCGTTGAGTCGGGCCGCCACGACGAACTGATTGCCCTCAACGGATACTACAAGCACCTGGTCGACATGCAACAATTCTGATGCTGGCTACCTCCAAGAAAACGCTCGGCCGCAGGCTATCGCTCGGTTGCCTGCTTGCCGCCCTGCTCATAGCCCTTTTCGCCCCCCGAGCAGGAGCGAAGGAGACCCTTATGTCCTACGGCACCGAGAGGCCGGAGACAACCGTCCTTGCCGACAACTTCGACAACGGGGTTTCAAAAGAAAAGCACACCTGCTCCATATACCTCGCAGGCGATACCCAGCCCTGCCTCCTGCAACAAAACCCGACGCTCCACCCCTGTAACGGCGAAAGCCGGCAACAAACATCCTCTCCGGCCGGATTGCAACAGCGCCATATCCGACTGTTCCATACATTCAACAAAGCCATAGAGGCCCAACAGGCCACCCGGCAGAGCTTGCTGCACAGCGACGGTTACTTCTTCTACATGCTCTGCCGAATGTTGATGTAGCCCCACCTTTTCTTATTCACGATAATCACTGCCCGCTCGCCAACGGGCAGACCCCGTAGACGGAAAGCCCATACGCTCTCCGGCCTACCTTGTATTTATATCTTACCACAATCATTTCACACAACAAAAAACATATCTCCTATGGAAACCACTCAAAAACAAAACAATAAGAACCCCTATATTACTTCCAAAAACAACCTTTCCACAACAGGCATCATCGTTGTCATCGCCGCAGCCGCAGCCTTCTACGCCGGCTCACTCACCAACGGGAATTCTGTTTTGAGCATGAGTCTCTTCATGCTCGGTGTGGCCCTGGGTATCTTCGGGCTTATCAAACTTTTCATGGGCAAGAAAGTCTGTTATTGCAGGGAAAGCGGCAAAAAGGTTTCGTTGCACCGCCTTACCTTCAATAAAAGCGAGATGAAACGTGTACAGAACATTCTCGAAGAAAAGAACTTCGAGCAACTGAAAAACATAAAAAGAGGCGACAACAAATCGTCCGACATACGACTCGACATCTATATCAGCAGCGACAAACAATACGCTACGGCACAGATTATGGAATTTGTCCCGTTTGAATATCAGGCCGTCGGAGAAGCCCAACAATATCACGATAATGAGGCCGAAGCATTGGCAGCACAAATCTTTTAAAAAAAATTTTTCAACAAATGGTCTACCGCCTATGTCTAACAAGCGGTAGACCATTTTATTTCTAAATATATAAAAGATGTTAATAAATGGAATTCGTGTGTTAAATTTTCTGTTCATAAAAGAAAATAGCATTTTCTTTGCAAAAGATTTAATTGATTGATTTTTAAACAAAAAAACAAGGTACACATTTCCAGGCTATGAAAAAGCTTCTAATCCCCTGTTTACTTGTCTTCTTTACCGGTTGCGTAGATAAAGATTACGACAAGGAAATCGACATGAATGTAACGATTGCCGAAAACGGAATATCGATTCCCATCGGCGAAACCGACAAATTCATGTTATCGAAACTCATCAGCACCGACGACAACCTGAAAATCAACGGGGATAGCGTTTATTACATCTCCGAGACAACCAGTTCCTCGACGGAATTTGCCGCAATGAGGACTGTCGTCATCGGCCCCAGCAACGGACTTACGCCCTACATAGAACCTACGGAGATCCCTCTTTCTGAAGAGATAGCCGCCGCTGTTGAGGCAGGTATTACCTACGACGCTACTATACCTCTTCTGCTGTCAGCCGATGTACCCATCGACCCGTCAAATCTAATTGTCTCGGAAGATGTAAAACGCATCGACACCATCATGTTCGATGCTCCCAAACAAGCCGTACTCACTTTCACTACTGAACTCTTTGCCACACAAGGTCCGGCCTACTACACACTCTCACTATCGGATATGGAGATAGCATTTCCCGAGATGTTGATTCTCTCGGCATCGGGCAATATCGGCGATGCCACCCTGACCGACACCGATGATAACGGAAACCCTCTATACGTCAAAGACCACAAACTCACCATTCCACACAAAAAAGCCGAAAACGGAATATTTTCCATTACACTTGACATCTACGGATTGTGCGGCGGCGAGATACAGCCCGACGGTTCTAACAATTTTGAACTCATTCCCGAAAATGGCGAAAACATTCTCAACATTCTCAACAATCGGTTTACCCTCGACGGAAACGCAACAATCGATGTATACCTAAACGGCCCCGGAACCACCCTTGCACAACAGCCGCAGGTTCGTACCGACTTTGCCATCGAAGAACTCGAAATTACCCGTCTCTCCGGTATCATAGATGCATCGGCACAAGAATCCTTCTCCATAGAGTTGGGTTCCATGCCCGATTTTCTGGAAGGAAACGATATCAATCTCGACTTGACCAATCCCTTCATCAGATTCAGCGCCTCCAATCCCATGGGCATCCCGGTAAAAGCATCTATCGCCATCACCCCTAAAAACGATAAGGGCGAAAGCCTTACCGCAACCCCCGTGACCATCGACACCATCTACATCGAAGAGGCCACCTACGACAGAGCCAACCAGACCCTGACTCCGCAGGAAAATCACATCTTCATCTCACAAAAGGCCCCGACGACCGACTGGGTCGATGCCGACAAGAAAACATTCTGGTACAACGACACTCTCTATACCTGGGTACAAGGCGACCTGCCTGCGCTGCTCGACTCACAAATACCTGCATCTATCGAAGCGATCCTTTCGGCACAGACCGACAATGAATCGGTACATATCGCCCTGCTCAACAACCAGAGCAGCCTCGTACATGCCGACTGCGACATTACCGTACCGCTGGAATTTGGAGAAAATTTTGCCATCAATTTCTCCGAAATAGAAGGGGGTATCGATGATATTTTCAAAGACCTCACCATGAAAGAGGCTGCCATCATCGCCAACTACGCCACCACACTGCCCCTCAATCTGGAATTTACTCTTTCACCGCTTCAAGAGATATCAGCCCAGGAATACCACAATCTGCCGGCCGACGAGAAACTCACCAACGACGATGCAGAGAATACCAAATACTTCCGTATTCTCAAAAACATCGGGCTCGAAGTTCTCGACGCCGACCAGAACGGAAAAGGAATCATTGCCGGCACTACCGATTTAAGCCTCGTCGACCCGACAGCTTCGACCGGAAAAATCATCATACGGCTCACCGAGAAAGAAAAAGATGCCTTAAAGTCGCTTACCCATCTGCAATACAATGTGGCAGGAGACCTGGCCGAAGGACTGCAAAGCGGAGCCCTTCGCAGCACTCAATACCTGCAAATGAAACTCAGTGCCAGAGTTGCCCAAATAAGTATGGACTTGGATTCTTTATAAACCGATATAACCCGATAAAATCTTATGAAATCATATATAAAATACATTTGGGCAGCCATTCTGCTCTGCATTATTACTCCGACAATAGCGGCACAGCCATTGAGCAATGCCTACTTCCTCGAACGTGCGCCGTTGCGCCATCAACTCAACCCGGCATTGGTACCCGAAAGAGGATATTTTACTTTACCTGCAATGGGTAATATATCGATGAGTGTAAGTTCGGATTTGAACTATACCACTTTTATCTATCCTTCCGAGGGAAATAAACTCAACACATTCCTCAGCCCGTCTATCTCGGCCGAAGAATTTGACAAAAAGCTGAAAAACCGGAACGTGCTCAACACCGATCTTGGCCTTTCGATACTCTCTTTCGGTTTTCACAAGTGGAACGGCTTCAACTCGTTCGACATATCCCTGCACAGCAGCATATCCATGGCATTGCCGGGCGACCTCTTCCGCTTCCTGAAAAACGGAAGTGAAGAAGGTGCCGTCACCCAATACGACCTGAAAGATATATCGGCCTACGCCGACGCTTATGTAGAAATCGCTCTGGGGCATGCCCACCACATCAACGACCAATGGACAGTGGGTGCCAAACTGAAAGCCTTGCTCGGCGGTGCCCAGGCCGACGCTCACTTTGAACGGCTGACCCTCACCATGAGCGAAGAACAATGGAAAATCGAGAGCTATGGCGTCGTCGACATGTCTTGTGCCGGAGCCCAACTTGAAATCGACGAAGAAACCGGAGAAATATCTGGCATTGATTTCAACACCAATAACCTCGGCCTCGCCGGCGGCGGTGCAGGTATCGATCTGGGTGTTACCTACTCGCCCATCGAAAACCTTATCGTCTCCATGGCCATTACCGATATAGGATTTATCTCCTGGAACAAAAACCTGAAAGGTGTTACCCCTGAGGGCGAGGTCATCTACGATGGATTCACCGGCATCGGCAGCGATGACTATTCCGACGAAAACGGCCAATCTCAAAATGTTTTCGACGACCAGGTCGACGAGCTGACCGACGACCTCAAAGCTCTAATTGAATTTAGAGAAGGAGATGCCCCAAAGAAGCGCACGACATGGCTTAATCCTGCCCTCACATTCGGAGCCGAATATCAGTTATTGCATAATCATATATCGGTAGGCCTTCTCTCGACCACGCGCTTTTACAAAAACAATACCCACACATCGCTCATGGGCAGTCTCAACCTCAAACCTTTCAGATGGTTTATGCTTGGGATTAACGGAACGGTATCAAACCTGGCCAACTCTTTCGGTGCCGTTCTCAACTTCGGTCCACTTTTTATCGGTGCCGACATATCGACCATGCGGGTAACGCCCGACTTCATTCCTCTTGGAGAATTGGCTGCAAACATCAACTTCGGCCTCTCCATTCCCTTGGGCAAGGACCCCAGGCTGAAAAAAGAGAAAGTTTACAACAGCGTTCCCGAGAACATGTAAAAATCTTTCCATTCATAACGAGCAGCGGTCGCCATACGGCGACCGCTGCTCGTTTCTTTTCGACCTCGGAGAGAAACCTGCGCACCGGAATCGGGTACACCTCATTGGGCATGGAGCCCCCCAAAAATATGGGATAGGCACCAAAAACACAGAGCCCCGTGCTTCTGAAAGACGGGGCTCTGTATAGAGAGATACAAGGAAATCCTTATCCTCTTTTTTCTTTGATGCGGGCTTTCTTTCCGGTAAGGCTGCGCAAATAGTACAATTTGGCGCGACGTACTTTACCCACTTTATTTACAGTGATGCTGTCGATAAACGGCGATTCGAGGGGGAAGATACGCTCTACACCCACGTTGTCCGACATTTTGCGCACTGTAAAACGCTTTTTCTCACCGCAACCCGAGATGCGGATAACAACACCGCGATACTGTTGGATACGCTCTTTGTTACCCTCTTTGATGCGGTAGGCCACCGTTACGGTATCACCGCTCTTGAACGAGGGATGTTGTTTGCCCGTAGCAAAAGCCTCTTCTGCAACTTTGATCAAGTCCATTTTTAATAGCTATTTAAAATGTTTGTATTGAAACGTAATATAAACAGGTAACACTCTTCCCTGCCAGAGATTACGAAAAGCGGGGCAAAGTAACAAAATTTTTATGGCATAACCAAATGAATGTGTGCTTTTTTGCACGTTGCAGAGGCAGCGAGAGGCTATTCCTACCAAACTCTTGGCAACTAATAAATGTTAATTATCGCGAAGGTCCGCTCAGGCGGGACAAAGTTTCGTATTTTCGTCTATATATTTTATACAGCTCTGAATTTATGCATCTGCTCCGGATACCGCTCTATCTGCTTCTGCTCCTCTCGGCTTGGTGCGCCGAAACGCAAGCTCAGGAAAAAGGGCTGCTCATCGTCCACACCAACGACATACACAGCCAGATAGACCCTCTCTCGGGCGATACCACAGATGCCACCGGTGGCTTTCTGCGCCGGGAAGCCGTCATCGACAGCCTGCGACGCAGCGGGAAAGCCATACTGCTGGTCGATGCCGGAGACGCCGTGCAGGGAACCCCCTACTTCACCATGTATCACGGCCAGGCCGACATGGCCCTCATCAACCGGCTGGGTTACGAAGTCATCACACCGGGAAACCATGAGTTCGACAACGGCACAGAGGCCCTGGCCGCCCTCTACCGGAAGGCCCGGCCCGAGATTGTCAACTGCAACTACGACGTGAGCGGCACCCCGCTCGACGGACTCTTCAAGGCCGGTATCATCAAAGAGATTGGCGGGGTGAAGACAGGTATTCTCGGTGTAGGGGTAGACCTGCAATCGATGGTCGACGCCGAAAAAGTGGCAGGTATCGTCTGCCGCGACGGCATCGCGTCAGCCCTGCACACCGCCGACAGCCTGCGGGCGTGCGGAGCCGAACTCATCATCGTCCTGTCACACATGGGCATCGAGCAGGATACCCTCCTGGCCCGACGGAGCAAAAACATCGACCTCATCGTCGGCGGACACTCGCACACCCTGCTGACAAAGAGCCTGAACATCGCCGGACAAGACAACCCGGTGTGTATCGTACAGACCGGCGAGAAAGGCCTGCACCTCGGAGTCGTAAGCTACGACCGGGGCCGGCTCGACGGCTATACCATACCTCTGACAGCCCGATACGACAGCCTGGCCTGCCTGGAAACAAAGGCCCTCATCGACACATTCAGGCAACCGCTTGAAAAGACAACAGGCACCGTCGTGGGGAGAGCCCTCCACCGCATGAAGATAGAACGGCCGCAAAGTGCCCTCTCCGACTTCACCGCCGACGTGCTTGCAGCCCATGCCCACAAAGAAAACCGCCGTTGCGACTTCGCCCTCATAAACATGGGAGCCATACGCCGCGACATCGAACAGGGGCCTATCACCCGCGGAGACATCATGGCCTGCTACCCGTTTGAGAATCGCATCTGCTACCTTACGCTGCGAGGGAGAGAGGTGCGACGGCTCTTCGACATCATCGCCGCCCGGGGCGGAGAGGGTGTAAGCCGGGAAGTGCGTCTCGTCGTCTCCCCCGATAAAAAGGCAAAGCTCCTCACCATCGGCGGGAAGAGGGTGCGACTATGGCGCCGTTATCACATCGCCACCACCGATTTTGTGGCAAATGGTGGCGACAGCATGACACCACTCTCCCGATGCCTGCAACGCACCGATACACCACACCTGCTGGGCGATCTAATAACGACGGCCATCAAAGACTCCACAGAAAGGAACGGGGGTATATCGGTTTCCAGCGAAAAAAGAATAATCTGTGAATAACCTATCGATAAGAATGTATGCATAACGACTTGAAAAAAATTTTCCTCCTCATTCTCCTGTGTGGAACGGCGTGGCTCGCAACAGCGCAAGCGCGTCAGACACCCCGGCTGATGAGAGAGGTCGACCAGCGGGCGATGAATCAGTGGGTCGACTCGGTCATGCAGCGGCTCTCGGTGCCCGAACGCATCGGGCAGCTGTTTGTCGTTGGGGTCGACAACAATCTGAACGAACGGACTAAAGAACGGCTCCGCACCCTTATCGAGCAGTGTCATGTGGGCGGACTGCTCTTCTCCAAAGGGACGGCCCCCGACCAAGCCACCCTCACCAACATGGCCCAGTCGCTGGCCCGCGTACCGCTGCTGATTACCATGGACGGAGAGTGGGGCCTTGCCATGCGATTGAAAGATACGCCCTCCTACCCCCGCAACATGACTCTAGGCGCCGTCGCCGACGACTCGCTCATCTATGCCTACGGGCGCGAAATGGGCCGTGCCTGCCGCCGCATGGGCATACAGGTCAACTTCGCCCCGGTACTCGATGTCAACAGCAATCCGCAGAATCCCGTCATTGGTAACCGTTCGTTCGGAGAAAATCCCGACAACGTAAGCCGCAAGGCCCGCCTCTATGCACAAGGGCTCGAAGACGAGGGTGTGATGGCCGTCGGCAAGCACTTCCCCGGTCATGGCGACACACACGAAGATTCTCATCTCACGCTTCCCTCGGTTCTGCGCGACCGTGCCCACCTCGACACCTGCGAACTGCTCCCGTTCACACGTTACATCCGGGCCGGATTTTCGGGCCTCATGGTAGGCCACCTGCTGGTACCGGCTCTCGACAGCACCGGCAACCGCCCCTCCTCACTGTCGCCCCGCATCGTCACCTCGCTGCTGCAAGAAGAGATGGGTTTCGACGGACTTATATTTACCGATGCTCTTGAAATGAAAGGAGCCCGCTCGGCCTCTATCGCCCTCGATGCTCTGCTGGCAGGAAACGACATTCTGCTGAAACCGCTGAGACCCGAAGCCGAATTTGAACAACTGGTACAAAGCTACCAGAATGGCACACTCCCGCAGGAAATCATCGACCATCACTGCCGCAAGGTATTGCAATACAAATATATTCTGGGGTTACACACCCGGCCGACGGTAGAGACCGATTCCCTGACCGAGGAGCTGAACAGCCCCGAGTCGCGCCTCCTCATACGCCGTCTCTCGGCACAAGCCATCACCCTGCTCGAAAACCGCGACGAGGTACTCCCGTTCACCCACCTCAACCGGCAGCGGTTCGGCGTCATCACGGTCGGAGCGCAGAATGCCGCACCGTTTGTCAACAGGTTACGTGAATACGCCCCCATCTCCTATGTAAGCCGTCTCCATGCCGCATCGAGCGAGGAGGAGATAAAGGGCATCATCGATGTCATTACCCACAGCACGACAACCATCGTCGCCCTCTTCTCCCGAAAAGAAGAAGACCGCCAGCTGGCACAAAAGATTTTGAAAAAAGCAACAGGAAAGATTCTTGTCTTCTTTACCTCTCCCTACTCCCTGCCGGAGTATGAGACCCTCATTGCCGATGCCGACGCCGTAGTGATGGCCTATGAAAACACTCCCGTCATGCAGGAATGTGCCGCCGAGGCCCTCTTCGGCGGAAGTGCAATCGACGGAAAACTGCCCGTGACGGCAGGTCCCTATCCGGCCGGCAGCGGCCTCTACACGCCCGAATGTCGGTTGGGACATGCCTACCCCGAGGAGGTAGGCATGGACAGCCACACCCTGAGCCGCATCGACAGCATCGTACAGGAGGGCATCGACAGTATGGCCTTTCCGGGCTGTCAGATTATTATCACCCGACACAAAAAAATCATTTACGACCGGGCCTTCGGCTACTTCGACTACGAAAAGAGCCACGCCGTAGAGAGCGACGACCTCTACGACCTGGCCTCCATCACCAAAGCCATGGGCACCCTACCCGCCATCATGTGGCTCAACGACCACGAGCAGGTGAGCCTCAACGCACCGCTCTGTTTCTATCTGCCCGAGATGCGCGACTACGGCCTCTCGGCCATCACCCTGCGACAGACGCTGATGCACGAGAGCGGGCTTCCGACAGGCATCTCGCTACGTCGTCTACTCATCGACCCCGACAGCTACACCCCGCCCCTACTCAAACGCGGCCGCGACAGCGAATACCCCGTGCAGGTCGATCGGGAATGGTTTGCCCGCCAGGAGAGCCGGCTGAAACCCTGGCTTTTCAACGAGGAGAAAAACAAATCGTTCTCCACACTCATTGCCGACGGGCTGTATGCCTCACCGTCGCTCACCGACAGCATCTGGCACAAGATACTTTCGGTCTCGCGATCCGACCGCCGATACCGATACAGCGACCTCAATTTCGTCATTCTGCAAAAACTTACCGAGCAGGTCTCGGGTGAGCCGCTCGACCGGTTTATCGACCGCCGTCTCCTGCAACCCATCGGGGCCTACCACACGACGTTCAAGCCCCGAGAGAAATTTCCCGTGAGCCAAATCGCCCCCACCGAGAACGACCAGCTCTTCCGCAAACAGCTCATCACGGGTTATCCCCACGACGAACTGGCCTGCTTCCTCGGCGGCGTCAGCGGTAATGCCGGACTTTTTTCCAATGCCCGCGACATGGCCAAGATATTACAGATGCTCCAAAACAACGGGACTTACGGCCTCGAAGACTATTTCGAACCTACTACCGTGCTGAAATTTACCACCGAAAAAAGCTCTCTGAGTCGCCGTGGACTGGGATTTGACAAGCCCGACCCCGAAAGGCCGCAGAACAGTCCCACCTGCGAAGAGGCCCCGGCCTCGGTCTACGGGCACACCGGATATACCGGGACCGCCTTCTGGGTCGACCCCGACAACGATATTATCTATATTTTTCTCAGTAACCGGGTCTATCCCCACCGATGGAACACCCGCCTTTTCGACATGAATATCCGCACCCGCATACAATCGGTCATCTATCAATCGCTACAACCCGAAACTCAACCCGTTCAATAATCGGTATCGGCCGGTTGTCCGCAACGGCCAAATATCGACAACCACTCATCGACCTGCCGTGTGGCACCTGATTCATTTCCAACCTCAGCAAAATGGCCCTCAGGTATGAAAAACGCCTCGACCGGCGAAACCATGCGCACACACACCGGCTGAAAAAACCGCCGCAACGCCGGAGCCGTACTCACCGACAACGGACTCGATGTCGCCACCGGTACCAATGTGCGTCCTGAAAAAATTTCCAGACCCACCCGCTCGAAGAGCTTATGCCATTCTCCCGGGAGAAGCATCTCACTCCAACGGGCCGATACCAGCATCATCACATCATACCGGCGCAACCAGCCTCTCGACACGGCCAAGACTGGACGCACCGACCTATGCGGCAGAGACAAACCGTTGAGCAATGCCACCGCCACCTCGACCGCCAGTAGAGAAGAGTCATAAATCACTCCTACATTCTCTTTCATACCCAAAACTCCTCCAATAGATGGTTTTATAAGGAACATCACCCACCTCAAAATTGTTTACCTCATGCCCGCGCACTTTGTTGTAACGCCTACCAAGAACACCGCAGCAGAGGAGTTCGCACAAAAATTCGCAAGCTCCTTCACTACGATTTCCCGATAAGTACAAAAAAGCGTTGAGCCGGTTGTTCCCCGGCTCAACGCTTCTATTCTCGGCAAAATCTATTTATCTCTTACACATACTCGTTTCCGAAACGGGTCTTGGCGTCGTTGACAAACTGACGGATACGTTGCTCCTCGCTCTTGCGACAGATGAGCAGCACATTCTCCGAATCGGTAACAATATAATCTTCAAGACCGTCGAGAATGACCAGCTTCTTCTCCGAAGTGGAGATAATGTTTCGATGACTGTCGTAGCAAGTGGCACGACCATGCAACACGACATTCTCGCTCACATCTTTCTGCGACAAGGCATAGAGCGACCCCCATGTACCTACATCGCTCCAACCGAAATCGGCACACAGCACATACACGTCTGAGGCCTTCTCCATGATACCTATATCAATCGATATATTGGGGCAGGCAGCCAAATGCTTTTGTACCACCGATTCACCATCGGGACGACCGAAACTCTCGGTACACGATTCAAAACGCATCGATATCTCGGGCAGATAACGCTTGATGGCATCGATTATCGTCTGTGCTTTCCAAATGAAAATTCCAGAATTCCAGAAAAACTCGCCACTGTCTACAAACACCTGCGCCAACTCCCGATTGGGTTTCTCGGTAAAGGTCTTTACCGTACGAATGGCTCCTTTCGACTCATCACCTATCTGTATATAACCATATCCCGTCTCGGCACGTGTGGGCTTTACGCCCAAGGTCAGCAGGCACGGAAGTTCTTCGACAAAATCCATTCCTTGCAATATGGCATCGTGAAACACCTCTTCTCGAAGAATCAGATGGTCGGCCGGTGTAACCACAAGCGTAGCCTCAGGATCGATGGCCCGTATGTGATAGGCCGCCCACGCCACACACGGTGCCGTATTGCGCCGTTGCGACTCGGCCAGGATACGCTCACGCGGGACCTCGGGCAACTGCTGCATGACCAGGTCGACATACTGTTCATGGGTAGAAACAAATATATGCTCCCGAGGTACAATCGAGGCAAAACGATCATACGTCATCTGCAACAGCGAACGTCCCATTCCGAAAAGGTCAAGAAACTGCTTCGGACGGTCGGCCCGGCTGAACGGCCAAAAACGGCTGCCGACACCTCCGGCCATAATCACACAATAACGGTTTGTTCCCATACCAAAATTAATATCAAAGTTGATACGGCTAATATACTACATTATTTCGGCTCCTCCTTCGGGAAAAAGATTTTTTTTAGATAAAAAACAACCTTTTCGACACGCTTCACACCCAGACATTCTCTTCTCCGGCAAAAGAGAACTCCCGCCACATTCAGATTGTCCATTCCCCACGACGAGCTACAATCTATGACATCACCCCACGACCTTTTCGAACCGGAGAGGATACACCAAGAGCTACTCCGAGGGAAAAAGAAAAAATGAAAAAACCGTCAATAAAATTTGCAAAGCACAAAAGAATCACTACCTTTGCAACGCTTTATCGAGCCCAGATGGCGGAATCGGTAGACGCGCTGGTCTCAAACACCAGTGGATTCACTTCCATGCCGGTTCGACCCCGGCTCTGGGTACTTCAAACCCTTGATAATCGACTGATTATCAAGGGTTTTTCTTTTTATCGGGTGTACTAAAAGTGTACTTCCTGACGAAAAGAAAAAGAAAGAGTACTTTCGCCGTTTTATCAACCTTATATTTATACTTTATTAACAAAGATGCTGCATATTTCTTCCTTTCTCCTGCTTTTGTTTGCTTTGAAAACGGTATCCATCACTTATCTTTGTAACCCAAACCGATTTTAATGCACAACGTATATGGAAGATTTCAGAGAAACCAACTTCAAAAAGATACAGCAGTTACTTGATAAATGTGTTGCCCATGAATACGGGATGAAAACTAATGCGCTTGCCTTAAAGCGTGAATACCTGACGGAAGCGCAAATGAATGACTACATCCGGCAAGAAATTTTCAACGTGACCGAGAACCTTGTATCCCTATGCCAAAAGAACCGTGCCCTGCACAATATACGTTTTGACATACTGATGCCGGACTTCCTTTGGGAAAGCGGTTTCTTCGAGAATCTCTCTTTTGACGAGCGGAAAAAATATATTTCGTTCCAATGTTCTTCTTTTGATATGGACAAATACCTGCAATCTTCCACTTGCTATGATGAGCAGCTTCCGTTCTTTTCTTCCATTGTGCGCCTTGTCATGCAGACCCAATATCTGGAATACCTCCAACAATCGGAGGACGCCAGTCATGCCTCTGTTCCTTTGGATGAGAAATCAGAAGAACAGCCAAAAGAAGAAGAGAAGGCACAGCCTGAGCCGACCAAGATAGTCGGGAAATCCAATCCATTCAAATCAGTCCTTACAACGCAACAAATCAAACTGTTGGTCGAATGTATCAACGAAGCGCACATATTCACCACGACAATCACCCCGAAAATCCTTTCGGACTTCTTCGCCTGCAAACTGAACGGGGTATTGAAGTCCAACAACAACCGCTTGCTGGCTTATCTGATGATGCAGCTTAGCTGCTACAACTATATCGCTTATGAGTGGCAGTCCGTCATAGCCAACAACAAGCTGGTACTTGCCAAGATAAAAGACAAATACCTCACACGCAGCGACTTGTCGAGCGCGACAGACAACGTGAAGTGCATCTACCCGAAAGGATACGAAATCATAGACAAATACATCAAGCAACTGCAAAAAGGTTGAGCATAGTCTGAGCGGTCAAACAAAGCTCAATTAGACTTCATTTCCAAGCCTTTAACTTTGCCCCCGTTAACAAAACGATGCGGCATGTCGGCATAGGTCAAAACAAAAATATTTCACGTGAGTTACCCGTAACTTATGTGTTGATGTTTTGGAGGATGCCGATTTTTGCCCCATCAAAAATAAAACGAGGGTGCGCACCTTCATATTGTTTCACCAAAAAGTTTCAAGCAATATGGAAAAAACTTTGGAAATGCGAGTGGAAGAACTCGAAAGAATGTTGTTCCTAACCAAGAACGTGCTTAGCTTTGATGAAGCGAGCACATTCCTCAACCTGTCCAAAAGTTACCTTTACAAGCTGACTTCGGGCAATCTGATTCCCCATTACAAGCCGCAGGGGAAGATGCTTTATTTTGAGAAGTCCGAACTGGAAGCATGGCTCCGCCAGAATCCGGTAAAGACCAAAACGCAGATAGAGCAAGAAGCGCAGAAGTATGTTCTCAACCATCCCTTAAAGAAGTAAAGCCCATGGAAAACAAGAAAAGCACGGAGGCTAAAGGGGACACCATCATGAATAAGGAAGATTTTGCTGCCCTTTGGAAAAGCATCCGCCTGAAAGTGACGGACACTTACGATGTGCCGCCTGAAATCCTTTGGGTGAACGGCTCCACCATCGGGACGCTGGGCAACTTCAGCGCCTCCACAGGCAAGGCGAAAAGCAAGAAGACGTTCAACATCTCCGCCATCGTTGCAGCGGCACTGACCAATGACGAGGTGCTGCACTATTCGGCGTGCCTGCCTCCGGACAAACGGAAAATCCTTTATGTGGACACCGAACAGAGCAGATACCATTGCCACAAGGTGATGGAACGCATCCTGCGGCTTGCCGGGCTGCCGACCGACCAGGACAGGGACGACTTTGTTTTCATCGTACTTCGGGAACAGACCCCTGACATGCGGAAGCGGATTATCGAGTATATGCTGGAGAACATGCCCGATGTGGGGCTGCTCATCATTGACGGCATCCGCGACCTGATGTATGACATCAACAGCCCCAGCGAATCGACAGACCTGATAAACCTGCTCATGCGCTGGTCAAGCGGATACAACCTGCACATTCATACCGTGCTGCATCTGAACAAGGGGGATGACAATACGAGGGGACATATCGGCACGGAACTGAACAACAAGGCGGAAACCGTCCTGCAAATCACCAAGAGCACGCAGGACGGGAACATCAGCGAGGTAAAGGCGGCACATATACGCGACCGGGACTTCGAGCCTTTCGCCTTCCGCATCAACGACAGCGCATTGCCCGAAGTCGTGGACGGCTATGTATTCCAGCAGCCCAAGCAGGAAAAAAGTTTCCCGCTTACGGAACTGACTGAACAGCAGCACCGCACGGCGTTGGAAAACGGTTTCGGCAAGCGCACCGTGCAGGGCTATTCCAACGTCATACAGGCGTTGAAGCAGGGCTATGCAAGCATCGGCTACGAGCGGGGACGCAATGTCCTCGTGGCATTGAACACGTTCCTCGTGAACAAGCGTATGATTGTAAAGGAAGGAAAGGGATACCGTTACAATCCCGATTTTCACTACTAAAACAGGTTTGGTTTAGTTCGGACATATATAAGGGGAACAGACTTCCCGTTTCCCGTCACTCCCGGCAATCAAGTCCGGCACAGTACGGGCGTATATATGAAGGTCTAAACCGGACTGGTACACTTCCCAATTATTCATCATCCACTAAAAAGTTTGCATTATGAACATTGAAGAAGCAAAGAAAATACCCATCACCGATTACCTGCACAGTCTGGGATATTCACCCGTCAAGCAGCAGGGAGCGAATCTATGGTACAAATCGCCACTGAGGGAGGAACATGAAGCATCCTTTAAAGTAAACACAGAACGGGAACAATGGTATGACTTCGGGGCTGGCAAAGGCGGCAACATCATCGCACTGGCACAGGAACTTTACTGTTCCGACCATCTGCCGTACCTCTTAAACCGGATAGCAGAACAGGCACAGCATGTCCGCCCGGTCAGTTTTTCTTTTCGGCAGCAAAGGTCGGCACCGAGTTTTCAACATTTGGAAGTCCGTGACCTCACCCATCCGGCATTGCTCCGTTACTTGCAGGGGCGTGGCATTGACCTTACACTGGCAAAAAGAGAATGCAGGGAACTGCGTTTCACTCATGACGGCAAGCCCTACTTCGCCATCGGTTTCCCGAATGTGGCTGGCGGCTACGAGGTGCGCAACTCCTTTTTCAAAGGCTGCATCGCCCCGAAAGACATCACCCATATCCGGCAACAGGGCGAACCGAGGGAGAAGTGCCTGGTGTTCGAAGGCTTCATGGATTATCTTTCATTCCTCACGCTAAGGACAAAGAACTGCCCTGTCATGCCCAACCTTGACAGGCAGGATTACGTCATACTCAACTCCACCGCCAATGTACAGAAAGCCATTGACGCATTGGGGCAGTATGAACGCATCCACTGCCTGCTCGACAATGACGGGGCAGGCATCCGGGCAACGCAAGCCATCACAGCGGAATACTCCTATCGGGTACGGGATTTCTCGCACAATTACCGGGAATATTCCGACCTGAACGATTACCTGTGCGGCAGGAAGCAGGAACAGAAAAACGGACAGAAACTGCTGCTAAGGCAGAAGAAAGGCAGGGGAATCTAACCCGGCGGAGATAGACACTGTGAGCAACGGGCAGACGTTTCTTAGGGGAAGCAAGGTTATGTTTCGGTAGACCGAAACCGCCTTGCTTTGCTCCCCGCAAAGGAAACCGCTCCCGTCGGTCGCAATTTTCAAGACAACTTCCAAAGACAAAAATGTATGACAGATACAAGGAACAAATCAGGTGGTCGTCCGGCAAAGAACCGGATAGACAAGCAAAGACGTGTGGTCAGCACGAAGCTGACCGAGTTGCAGTATTACGCCGTTAGGAAGCGGGCATCAGAAGCCGGGCTGCGTGTCAGCGAGTATGTGCGGCAGGCTGTCGTGTCGGCAGAGATAACGCCCCGGCTGAACAGGCAGGATACGGACATCCTCCGCAAACTGGCAGGCGAAGCGAACAACATCAACCAGCTGGCGCACCGGGCAAATGCCGGAGGCTTTGCGAAAGTGGCGGTCGAACTGGTGAAACTTAAGAACAGGATAGTGGAAATCATAAGCCATTTGTCGGATGATTGGAAAAATAAGGAAAGGAAGCGGGTTTAAGGGCTGTGTGGACTACGTGCTGGGCAAGCAGCAGGCGGTCTTGCTCCATGCAGACGGAGTACTGGCGGAAAGCAGGCAGGACATCATCCGCTGCTTCTGCGCACAAGCCTCCATGAATCTCCGTCTGGGCACGCCAGTCGGACATATCGCGCTGAGCTATTCGGTAAACGATGCGCCCAAGCTGACGGACGAGAAGATGATACAACTTGCGCAAGAGTATATGCGAGAGATGAAAATCACCGATACGCAGTATATCATCGTGCGCCACCAAGACAGGGAGCATCCGCATGTGCATATCGTGTTCAACCGCATAGACAACAACGGCAAGACCATTTCGGACA
>OBAQ01000871.1_pt1 | contig 24345 bp, 19 predicted proteins | sample 1517821 | NCBI WGS metagenome assembly OBAQ01 (sample SAMN04571705, study PRJEB22368) | human gut metagenome | biome: human gut; material: stool | host: Homo sapiens | place: Luxembourg | collected 2012-09-27
CCTTTTTATAAAATAAAACTTTGATTTTGCATTAAAAATACAAATATTTCCAGACTGGTAGTATAATAAAGTCCAATTCATTTAGAAAAGGAGGATTTTCATGAGCACTGAGGAATTGACCTCGACTATTCAGAAGCATATCGGCAATGGCTACAAAGTCATTGTGAAGCCTTCTGAAACAACAGATGAAATAACAATTGGCATAAATTTAGTTGTTATTTCAGTAAAACATTCCTATGAATCGCTCTTAGGTATGTTCCGACAGCTTTCTGGCTGCCTAATTTACCCAAATGAGGGTAACAAAGAGATCCTCGTCCTTCGTAGTTATTTATAATAGCTACGAACAAAAAAATAATCTGAAGCTATTTCAGATTATTTTTTATATCTAATATAAATTTTATTCAAGTATTAATATCCAAATAACTCCAAAACTTATATAAAATTTTACTTTTTGATTAAATTATGCTATAATATTAGTAGATGGCTAAGTGCCACACAGGAGGTAAATATATGAGCAGAATCAGTACGATCGTTTGCGTTCGGTCTTTTGACCGAATTACGGTCAAAATTTCGACATCCGACAGAATTTCAACAATGGGTAGCCGTTTGTACGTATATGTTCAAGACTCGAAAGAGTTGAACAAAACAAGAAGTGATATTGCTTACGCCCTCTTGGGCGGAAAGCACGACTACAGTATTTACTCTGGGAAAGACTCTGTAGTCTTTTCCAGAATCTAGAGCAGGCAAATACCTGCTCTTTCTTTTTATTAACTTTTTCATCGTATAATATTAATAGACCCAGCTATAGAAAAACATAGCTGGGTTACTTGTTGGTAACATTTCTTAAATTTAATTTTCAAAAAATCGGGATTTTAGGTACGTCCCTATAATCCCGATTTTAAATTATCCTAATATTTCAGAAACAACTCCTGAACCTACTGTTCTACCACCTTCACGGATAGCGAATCTTAGTCCTTTTTCAATAGCAATTGGTGTAATTAATTCAATTGTCATTGATACGTTGTCTCCTGGCATTACCATTTCTGTACCTTGTGGTAATTCGATAACACCTGTAACGTCTGTTGTTCTGAAGTAGAATTGTGGTCTGTATCCATTGAAGAATGGTGTATGTCTTCCACCTTCTTCTTTTGTTAATACGTAAACTTGTGCTGAGAATTTTGTATGTGGATGTATTGATCCTGGTTTAGATAATACTTGTCCTCTTTCGATATCTGTTCTTTGGATACCTCTTAAAAGAACACCAATGTTGTCTCCAGCTTCTGCTTGGTCTAATAATTTTCTGAACATTTCTACACCAGTAACAACTGATTTTTTCTTTTCTGTTGATAAACCAACGATTTCAACTTCGTCAGAAACTTTAACTTCTCCTCTTTCTACTCTACCTGTAGCAACTGTTCCTCTACCAGTAATAGAGAAGATATCTTCTATTGGCATTAAGAATGGTTGGTCTACTGGTCTTTCTGGTGTTGGGATATAGCTGTCAACTGCATCCATTAATTCTTTAATTGGTTGATATACTTCTTCGTTAGGATCTTTAGATGTACTTTCTAGTACTTTTAAAGATGAACCTTTTATAACTGGGATATCGTCTCCTGGGAAACCATATTCTGTTAATAAGTCTCTAACTTCCATTTCAACTAAGTCTAATAATTCTGGATCGTCAACCATATCACATTTATTTAAGTATACAACGATGTATTTAACACCAACTTGTCTTGCAAGTAAGATGTGTTCTCTTGTTTGTGGCATTGGTCCATCAGCTGCTGAAACAACTAAGATAGCACCATCCATTTGAGCAGCACCTGTAATCATGTTCTTTACGTAGTCTGCGTGTCCTGGGCAGTCAACGTGTGCATAGTGTCTAGTTTCTGTTTCATATTCAACGTGAGCTGTGTTAATTGTGATTCCTCTTGCTTTTTCTTCTGGAGCACTATCGATTGCATCATATGCTTCGAAGTTTGCTCTTCCCATTAATGATAAATATTTTGTAATAGCTGCTGTTGTTGTTGTTTTACCATGGTCAACGTGTCCGATTGTACCAATGTTAACGTGTGGCTTTGATCTAACAAATTTTTCTTTAGCCATTTTTATTCCTCCTTTAATTTTTGAGATTCTAATCTCTATATTTATTTTTATTTTTGACGCATTTATTTTTCGAACTTCATTTTATACTATAATCTTTAAAAAATCAAGTATATTACTAAATATTATTCGCTTTTCTTTCCTCTTGAAGCTACGATTTGTTCTAATACAGATTTTGGAACTTCTTCATAGTGTGATGGTTCCATAGAATATGTTCCTCTTCCTTGTGTTTTTGAACGTAAGTCTGTAGCATATCCAAACATTTCTGATAATGGAATAAATGCATGAATTTCTTGCATTCCATCGTTTCCATCCATTCCTTCCATTCTTCCACGTCTAGAATTTACATCTCCAATAACATCTCCCATGTATTCTTCTGGAACTGTTATTTCTACTTTCATAATAGGCTCTAAGATGGCTACACCTGATTGTTTACATCCTTCTTTGAATGCTAAAGATGCAGCAACTTTGAATGCCATTTCTGAAGAGTCAACTTCATGGTAAGAACCATCTACTAATGTAGCTTTAAAGTCTATAACTGGATATCCAGCTAAATATCCTCCTTCAGCTGCTTCTCTTAAACCTTGTTCAATTGGTTTAATATATTCTTTTGGAACAGCTCCTCCGACAATCTTGCTTTCGAATTCTATTCCTTTACCAGCTTCTATTGGTTCCATTTCGAACCAAACATCACCATATTGTCCTTTACCACCTGATTGACGGATGTATTTACCTTGAACTTTAACAGCTTTTTTGATTGTTTCTTTGTAAGCAACTTGTGGTTTACCTACATTACATTCTACTTTAAACTCTCTCTTTAATCTGTCTACGATAATGTCTAAGTGTAATTCACCCATACCAGCGATAATTGTTTGTCCTGTTTCATGGTTTGTATATGTTTTGAATGTTGGATCTTCTTCAGCTAGTTTTGCTAATGCTATACCCATTTTTTCTTGTGCTACTTTGTCTTTTGGTTCGATAGCAATATCTATAACTGGCTCTGGGAATTCCATTGATTCTAATATAACTGGATGATCCATATCACATAAAGTATCTCCTGTTGTAACTTCTTTTAGTCCAACTGCAGCTGCTATATCTCCAGCATATACTTTTGTAATATCTTCTCTATGATTAGAATGCATTTGTAAAATTCTTCCGATTCTTTCTTTTTTATCTTTATTTGAATTTAGAACAGTTGAACCAGATTCTAATGTTCCTGAATATACTCTGAAGAAACATAATTTACCAACAAATGGGTCTGTAGCAATTTTAAATGCTAAAGCTGAGAATGGTTCTGAATCTGATGTTTTTCTTTCAACTTCATTACCATCTTCGTCAACACCTTTAATATGTGGAATATCTAATGGTGATGGCATATAGTCAACTATTGCATTTAATAATTCTTGAACACCTTTGTTTTTATATGAAGAACCACATGTTACTGGAACTATTGTGTTTGCAATTGTTCCCGCACGTAAACCTTTTTTGATTTCCTCAACTGTTAATTCTTCACCTTCTAAGTATTTCATCATTAATTCTTCGTCTTGTTCTGCAACTGCTTCTATCATTTTATCATGATATTCTTGAGCTAAATCTTTCATATCATCAGGAATATCTGTTTCTTCTATTTCTTTTCCTAAATCATCTTTATGAATGAATGCTCTCATTTTAATTAAATCTACTATACCTTTGAATTGATCTTCTGCTCCAATTGGTAATTGGATTGGTACAGCATTTGCTTTTAATCTATTTTTTAATTGGTCAACACATAACATAAAGTTTGCACCTGTGATGTCCATTTTATTTACATATACCATTCTTGGTACTTGATATTTGTCAGCTTGTCTCCAAACTGTTTCTGTTTGTGGTTGAACTCCACCTTTTGCAGCAAGTACTGTAACTGCACCATCAAGAACTCTTAAAGATCTTTGAACTTCTACTGTAAAGTCAACGTGTCCTGGTGTATCGATAATATTTATTCTATTATTATTCCAGAAACAAGTTGTAGCAGCAGATGTTATTGTTATACCTCTTTCTTGTTCTTGTTCCATCCAGTCCATTGTAGCTGCACCTTCGTGAACTTCTCCTATTTTATGAGTTTTTCCTGTATAGAAAAGTATTCTCTCTGTTGTTGTTGTTTTACCAGCATCAATATGAGCCATAATTCCTATATTTCTTGTTCTCTCTAATGGATATGCTCTTCCTGCCAACTTTATTTCCTCCTCTCATTGCTACTATAAAGTCTTATATCTCTTAATATGCTCTTTTTTAGCATTATTATTACCATTTATAATGTGCAAATGCTTTATTAGCTTCTGCCATTCTATGTGTATCTTCTTTCTTCTTGAATGCTCCACCGTTTCCGTTTATAGCATCTATAATTTCTCCGGCTAATTTTTCTGCCATTGTTTTTTCATGTCTTGTTCTTGCATATCTAACTAACCATCTTAAACCTAAAGTTTGTCTTCTTTCTGGTCTAATTTCTAATGGAACTTGGTATGTAGCTCCACCAACTCTTCTAGCTTTAACTTCAAGAACTGGCATAATGTTGTTTAATGCTTCTTCAAAAACTTCTAGTGGATCTCTTTGCTCTTTTTCTTTTATAATGTCAAATGCACCATAAACTATTTTTTGAGCAACTGATTTTTTACCATCTAACATAATGTTGTTTACTAATTTTGTAACAACTTTACTATTATATATTGGATCTGGTAAAACTTCTCTTTTTGCTATATATCCTTTTCTTGGCACTATTCTTCCCTCCTTAATTTTTATTTTGATACTAATTTAGTATCTAGGTACTCTGAAAAGTTTATCTTTTCCGTATAGTGCTATATATTCTAAATTTAAGTACCTTAAATTAGTAATTATTAGCACTAGTTAATTTTCCTAATTTTATTTTTTAGGTCTTTTTGCTCCGTATTTTGATCTACCTTGCATTCTGTCTTTAACACCTGCTGTATCTAATGTTCCTCTAATAATATGATATCTAACACCTGGAAGGTCTTTAACTCTTCCTCCTCTTATTAGAACAACACTATGTTCTTGTAAGTTATGTCCTATTCCTGGGATATAAGATGTTACTTCATAACCATTAGAAAGTCTAACTCTGGCAACTTTTCTTAAAGCTGAATTAGGTTTCTTTGGTGTTACAGTTTTTACAACTGTACAAACTCCTCTTTTTTGTGGTGCTCTATGGTTAGTTGTTCTATGTTTTTTAGAATTGTAACCATGTTGCAATGCTGGAGCTGTTGATTTTGTCATTGATGTTTTTCTTCCTTTTCTTACTAATTGATTAATTGTTGGCACTTAAATTTCACCTCCTAAATATTTTATATGCCTATTTGTGCATAATACACTAGCGTGAATTATTTTATCATCAAAATGTAATACTGTCAAGATTTTGTGACTATATTTATACTTCATTTTATAAATATTTTCTTGTTATATCATATTAAATTAATTCTTTCTTAAAAAGCAACAAAAAAAGGAGTGTATAAGGTTACCCTTGGTACACTCCCCCCTCGAGTTATTCTTCCGTCTTTTGGACTTCGGAATTTTTGTTCTTGTCGTGTACATATACCTTCTTTGGCTTCTTCATCCAATATCCAGTAATCATACTGAGCACGACAATTACAACATACCGTACAACATCTTGCACGGTTATTCCCCCGAACAAAGCCTCAAAGATGTTTTGCCATCCCTCGGCTTGTACTTGTGTAAATACAATCACCAAAGTGATTATAATCACACCAAGTACTAGTCTGGTGAAATAGACGCCTGAACATTTGCCCTTCTTTTGCGCCTTTGGAGTTTTCTGCATTTCAGCAGAAGTTACGTTCTTTCGTTCTGTCACAATAATTGCCTCCTTATTTTTTTACTGTCATTTGACTACTTATAATTATACCACTATTTCTAAAATTTGTAAATATTTATGTTTACTTTTATATTTCAAAAAAAAAAGCGATGCAGTCTGCATCGCCAATTTGGTTAACTCGCACTTTGGTGCGAGTGTTTTTTGCGCTTCCGGATGGCAGTCACAATGATTGTGACTACAACTCCAGCAAAGAAACATAACAGCTCTTTCACTGGAATTATAGGAGCCAGTCTAGCCCAGATACCTTGTCCGAGTTCTTTGAACCAGTTGACAAGATTGAGCACGTTAATCTGAATTGTTCCTGACACCACTAAAATGATTCCTAACATAAGAATCAAAATTACAAACGCAACCTTTTTCTTGTTCATAATGTTTACCTCCAACTGTTTTATTATACTTATTATAACTCATTATGTTAAACTAGTCAAATTTTGTTCATTTTGTACTTTTTATAATTTTTATATTTTAATAATTATTATCATTTTGCTTTACATAAAAAGTTGTTGACATTATTTACCTTTTTTAGTATAATTAATGTAGTGTGTAATCACTAAAGAGAGGAGGATATCTTGGTATTGCACTAAGATAAACATAACTATGGAAGAAAAAAAATTTTTAACTAAAGAAGAATTAAAAAAGTTATCTCCTAAAGAATTAGCGGAATATAAAATTTCATTAACTAATCTTTCTTTAGAAGTAGACGAATTAATAAAAAAATGTGACGAAATATTATCTAAATAAAATATTTATGAGAGGATGGTGAAGCCTCATATTATTGGGGCAAATATTTATGGCAAGAGAATTTTCCGAATTTAGTAATGAATATTCAATTAAAAAAGCAAATTTTACAGATATTGCTGATCACTTAGATGAAATAATGCAAATTAGAGAAGATATTGAATTTGCAGAACAACAACTTAATGCTTTAAAAGCAAAAAAATCTAATTTATCTCTTTTTAGTGCATTTATGACAGAAGATGAAAAAAATTCTGAACAAGCTGATATTGATGTACAAATAGCAGCAATCAAAGAGAATATCCGTACATTAAAAAGTAATACTTTATATAAAACAAAAGAGGAAATTGAAGCAACATCAACAACTTTAGATTCTTATATTAATGATCTTAACACAAATTTCGAGTTTAAAGCTGCTTTAAGAGAAGAAATTAAAAGACAATCAAAAGAATCAATGCTTTCTCTTGAACAAGCAAAAACATCTCCTTCTATGGCACTTGCTTTATTCAATAAATTAGAAACACTTTCTGAACAGGATCCATTATTAAAGTCTTATTTAACAATAGACAAAGATAAGATTAATCTTTCTCTTATGGAAGACTTAATATCTCAATATTCTAATATTACACCTGGTAATAGAGGAAGTGAAGCACCTGCTGCAAAAAAAGAAAGAGAAACAAAGTTAAAAGTATTTAAAGATGAGGCAGAAAGCTTCAGAAGAAAGATTCAATCAAAAGGTTCTTCATTACAACAATATATTTTGAAACATAAATCAGAATTGGGTATTCCTGACGATATGACTATCGACTTTAATGATCGTACATCTCCATTTTATGCTATAGCTACATATACAAATCCTAATTCTAATACTAGTTTTAAAGATATTGAAAAAATAGCAATTAGTTCTATTCAATCAATTGATGGAAAAATAAAAACACTACAAGATTATGTAAGGCATGCAGATAAGGATCTACATCAAATTGAATTAGATAAAGAAGAAGAACTTGAAGATTTAAAATTATACAAGAAATTTGGATTTGTTTCTAAAATAAAAAGAACTTTTGCGGGAATTGGTAAAGGATTATCTAATTGGCTTAAAGATAAACCACATCCATTTAAAGGCGTATTTAAAAGACCCGATTCTTCTGTAACTCCGACAGCAGCAAAAGTTGTAGACACTGATAAAAGTTTCGTAGACGCATATAAAACAGAAATCGGACAAGATGCATACAAAAAAGTTATTGAAGAATATAATAAAAGAATAGAAGAAGAACGCACAAATCCACATGGAAATAATGAACATGGAAGAGATTAAAAAGAAACGACTTAAAAGTCGTTTCTTTTTTGCATTATTTTATTTAATGTATTTAATGCTCTGTCAGCAAGAACTTTATATTTTTCTTTTTTATCTTTTATTCTTTTTTCTAATCCTGGAACTATTCCAAAATTAGCATTCATTGGTTGAAATTTTTCATTTGGAGTAGAAATATAATTTGCTAAAGCTCCAGTCATAGTTTCTATAGGTAAACTAAATTCCTCTTTGCCATAAAATTCATTTGCAGCATTTATACCTGCCATAAGACCAGAAGAAATTGATTCTACATATCCCTCAACACCTGTAATTTGTCCTGCAAAATATAAGTTTTTAATGCTTTTCATTTTATACGTATTTGTTAACAAATGACTTGAATCTATGAAAGTATTTCTGTGCATTACACCATATTTTACGAACTCTGCATTTTCTAAGCCAGGTATCATAGAAAACACACTTTTTTGTTCACTATATTTTAAATTAGTTTGAAATCCTACTAAATTAAATATATTTCCTTCTGTATCATCTTGCCTTAATTGGACCAATGCATATGGTCTTTTTCCAGTTCTTGGATCAGTAAAACCAACGGGCTTTAAAGGGCCAAATCTTAATGTGTCTTCTCCCCTTTTAGCCATAATTTCTATTGGCATACACCCCTCAAATATTTCTCTTTTTTCAAAATGATGTAATTCTACTACTTCTGCATTTATTAAATTACTATAAAAGTTTTCATATTCTTCTTTATTCATAGGTAGATTTATATAGTTTTGTTTATCTTTTGTATTCTTTAATCGATCCTTCCAATCTTCTATCTCTTCATTTTTTCCTCTTTCTTGTTCGTATCTATCTCCCCAGAAAGCAATATCAAAATTAATACTATCTTTTGTAACTATTGGAGCAGCTGCATCATAAAAATACAACTTATCTTGTGCAGTTATCTTAGAAATATTCTTAGCTAATTCATCAGCTGTTAATGGTCCTGTTGCAACAATCGTAATTGCCTCTTCCATTAATTCTTCTAAGTCTACTACTTCCTCATTTATTACTTCTATGTTTTGATTGCTTTTAATAGCTTCTGTAACTTTCTTAGCAAATATTTCTCTATCAACTGCTAATGCCTGGCCTGCTGGAACAGCAGTATTATCTGCTATTCTTATAAGCAATGAATCCATAGCTCTTAATTCTTCTTTTAGCACTCCACAAGCATTTGTATGTAGATTTGATTTAAAAGAATTACTACATACAATCTCAGCTAAGTTTTGGTTTGAATGCGCCGGTGAATATTTATTTGGCTTCATTTCATATAACTTGACTTTAATTCCTCTTTTAGCAATTTGATACGCAGCCTCTGTTCCTGCTAGTCCTCCGCCTACTACATTTATATAATCCTTCATCATTTTCCTTTCCAAACACAATATGTGTAAGTCATAAGCTTACACATATTAGTTTTATTCTTACTTCTAAACTAATTAAATAATTCCATAATATCATCTTTATTAAGCTTATTAATAAAGGTAGTTTGCGTACTAAGCATATTATCTATAAGTTTAGATTTTTTTTCTTGTAGTTCATAAATTTTTTCTTCTATAGAATTTTTAGTTATAAGTTTATACACTTGAACATTATTCTTTTGACCAATTCTATAAGCTCTATCTGTTGCTTGGTTTTCTGCAGACATATTCCACCATGGATCATAATGAATAACCATATCTGCACCAATTAAATTTAATCCTGTTCCTCCTGCTTTTAGAGATATTAAAAACACTTTTACATCTGGATTATTATTAAAATCATTTACTAATTTCACTCTTTCGTCAACCTTTGTTTGACCTGTTAATTTATAATAACTAATTCCTTCCTTTGCCAAATTTCCTTCTATTATATTAAGCATAGATGTATAACCAGAAAAAATTAGAATTTTATGTTTTCCTGCAATAGCATCTTTAACAATCTCTATGCATTGTGTTAATTTGCTACTCTCTCCCATATAATTTTCTAGAAATAATGATGGATGACAACATATTTGTCTTAATCTAGTTAATAATGCCAAAATTTTAATTTGAGATTTCTCGAATCCGTTTCCTTCGATTTCAGTCATTGCTTCTTTTTTAGCCTGAGCTAGATATGACAAATAAATCTCTAGTTGTTCACCTTGCATTTCATTATTTAATACAGTTATGCTCTTTTCTGGTAATTCTTTTAATACATCTTTCTTTACTCTACGAAGCACAAAAGGTTCTATCATCATTTTTAATTTTTCCATAGCCTCTTGGTCATTATCCCTCATTATTGGAATTTCGTATAATTGTTTGAACTTTTTATATGTAAATAGATAACCTGGCATTATGTAGTCAAATATTGACCATAACTCTGCTAAAGAATTCTCTATTGGAGTTCCCGTTAGTGCATATTTTGTTTGTGCATTTATTGTTTTTAAAGATTTTGCATTTTGAGTATTACTATTTTTTATGTATTGTGCCTCATCTGCAATTTGGAATTTAAATAAAATATCTTCCCTTTTATATACTTCCATATCTCTTTTTAATAAATCATAAGATGTTATAACTAAATCAAATTCTGGAATTTGTTTTATTTGTTTTTCTCTTTCTTCTGAAGTTCCTGTAATAACTAAAACTTTTATATCTTTTGCAAATTTTTCTATTTCACTTTTCCAATTTAATGCCAACGAACTTGGTGTTATTACAATTGATGGTAATTTTACTTTTGCATTTTCTTTATAGTCTAATAATAGCGAAATTAACTGAACTGTTTTTCCAAGACCCATATCATCTGCCAAAATACCACCTAGTCTGTAATCATCTAATATTTTTAACCATTTATATCCTACCTTTTGGTAATATCTTAATGTACAATTTAATCCTTCTGGTGGAGTTATTTCGTCATCATATTCACGTTCATCAATATTATTTACAATCTCTTTATATTCTTTATCTTTTTGGATTTCTACATTTTTAACATTTTCTAATAATTTGTTCAAATATAAAGATCTATATACAGGAACTCTAATTTTCCCTTTTTCTAAATCTTTATAATCAACTTCCATTCCATATTCTAAACTATTTAAGAATTTTATATCATCATTTTGCTCTAAATCTAAAAAACTACCATCTTTTAGTCTATGATATTTTTTCTTTAAATTGTATTTTGCTAAAATTTCTTTTAACTCGCTTCTATCAAAATCTAAACCAGTTAAATCTATATTAAGTAAGTTATTTTCGATTTTAACACCTACTGTTCCTAGTTTTGGCTGTCTTATCTCTTTAGTTTTAAAATTATCAGTTACTAAAACTTCATACTTTTCTGTATAGTTATTTATATCTTGTGATAAAAATTTATATATTGCATCATCTGTGACTAATACAAATCTCTTATTGGCTGAATCCAATAAAAATCCAGTTTTTCTGCACATATTTAAACAATTAGATTCTTGAATCACATTTCTTGCGACCTTTGGTATATTATCTAAATCTAATGGATTAAATCCAATATCGCCATATATAAATTTTAGCTCTGCAATAATGTAATTATTTTTATCAAAATCTAAAAACATCTTTACATCTAAATCTTTTGGTATATAATCTTTTAATTTTTCTGTATCTATATTTGAAGTATCAATATATTCTCTCATTTTTGGTAAAACTAATGAGAAGAAATCTGGCAATTCTTTTTTATTAAATCTTATTTCTCTAATAAAATTCTTTTTATAAATCTCAAGTAATTTTATAACAGTGTTTTTATAATTCTTATCACATCTATAAATGTATTCATCTAAAATAACATAAATATATTCTTTTCCCTCTAGTACGTGATATTCAAAAACATCTTCTCTTTGTGTTAAAGCAAATTCACCATCTGATACCTCTGTTAGTTTAAATTTTATATTTGGAGTTCCTGGGATAAATGCTATTTTACCTTTTTCCCCGTCTTGAACTATATCCAAATTTTTACCTTTTACAATCTCGAAAAATTCATCTATTCCAGTATTACTTAAAATAATACAATTATCACTTAGTACCTTGCCATAATATCTATATCCTGCATTTCCACTACTATTAACATATTTTATAACTTCCGCATGTTTCAAAATAAAGTCCAGTATAGGTAAACTTTCCTTTGCAAAATTCTCCCTTGTATGGATAAACTCTAATTTATTTCCATATTTTAAATTTTCTTTATTTAGCATACTTGTATAAAAGTCTGATAAACTTTTTATTTTGTAAAATTTATCTATACCTAATTTAAATTCTACCTTCATTTCTTTATAATAACTATCAAAAATTATACTAGGAACTATTTTTATATTTTTTCTTTCTTTTATTACTTCTTCTTCCTCATCAATAGTTTCTACTTCTGTATTATAAAAAGCAGTAATCATTTGCTTAAAACCACGATGATCCATCTTTGTGTTTGTTTCGTGCTTTTTTACCGGCTGATTTGCATATAATTCTTCGTATATAGAATTGTCAATAAACTCTATAAACATCGCTAGAATATGCTTACAAGTACAATAATTTTGAGTGTTATCTGGACATGAGCATTTTATATCTTTAATCTCCCCTTCTTCTATTTTTGCATATACGTTATATGTTCCATTGCTTCCTTTTACAGTTGCAGCTAGCTCAAAATTATTTTTATTCTCATAATTTACATTAGTTATAGTTACTCTCTTGTCTTTTACATATTCTAATGCCTTTTGATATCTCGTATCTCCTGCATTTTCATATAATTCAGTTATTATCTCATTATTTACTAACATTTTTTGCTCCTACCACACATTTATTTTCAGTTTATTATTATATAATATTTTACGCATTTTCACAAGTGCTACAAATACTTTTATATAATTTTTTTATGCAAAAAAAGAACTATACCATAACTGATATAGTTCTTAAATTTATAGCTATTTTTCTGCTTTTTTCGGTTTTGTCCAAGATATATAATCACATTTATCTGGATTGTTCTCACATATATAAAATGTTCTTCTATTTTTAGTCTTCCTTATTTGTACTTTTCCACCACACTTTGGGCATGGTTCTTCTATAGTTTCTATATATGGTTTTACATTTTTACATTCTGGATATCCAGGACATGCCAAGAACTTTCCATATCTACCATATTTTACAACCATCATCCTACCACATTTTTCACAAGGTACATCAGATACCTCTTCTTCTAATTCTACATGTTCTAATTCTTTTTCTACTTTTTCTAGTTCTTTTTCGAAAGGTCCATAGAACTCAGAAATCATCTGTTTCCAGTTTTCTTTTCCATCTGCAATTTCGTCAAATTCATTTTCTATCTCTGCTGTAAATTCTACATTTATAATGTCTGGAAAATTCTCTGTTAATAATTTATTTACTACTTTACCAAGTTCTGTTGGTACCAATTGTTTTGCCTCTTTTTCTATATAATGTCTTGCTAATATAGTTGTTATTGTTGGTGAATATGTACTTGGTCTACCAATATCTTTTTCCTCTAAGGCTTTTACTAGACTTGCTTCTGTATACCTTGGTGGTGGTTCTGTGAAGCTTTGTTTTGATTCTATTTTTTCTTTTTTTACTTCTTGAGCAACTTCTAATAGTGGAATTTGTCCAATTTCATCTTCTTTCTCATCTGTTCCTTCTACATATAAAGTCATAAAACCTTTAAATTTAATTGATTGCCCATTAGCTTTAAAATTATATTCGTTTGCATCTATCGTTACTGCTAACGTATCAAATATTGCAGATTTCATTTGGCTTGCTAAAAATCTATTATAAATTAATCTGTAAAGTTTATACTGATCATTCGTTAAAGAATCTTTAATTTGTTCTGGTTTAATATCTATATATGTTGGTCTAATAGCTTCGTGTGCATCTTGTGCATCTGCTTTTGTTTTGTAATACCTATTCTCGTAATATTCGCTTCCATATGTTGCCTCTACGACCTCTTTTGCAACTTTCCTTGCTTCTTCAGAAATTCTTGTAGAATCTGTTCTCATGTAAGTAATTAAACCAACTGTTCCTTTTTCTGGTATTTTTACTCCCTCATAAAGAGTTTGTGCAACAGACATAGTCTTTTTTAAACTAAAATTAAGTTTTCTAGATGCCTCTTGTTGCATTGTACTTGTTGTAAAAGGAGGTGCTGGATTTCTTTTTCTTTCACCTTTTTTTACATCTTTTACAATAAACTTTGCATCCTTAATGTTAGCTAGAATTTCATCTACTTCTTCTTTACTATGTATTTCTAATTTTTTATTATTTTTACCAACTAATTTGGCTTCAAATTCTTTTTTAGACTTTTCGTCTAATAATTTTGCAATTATATTCCAATACTCTTCTGGTATAAAATCTTCTATTTCTTTTTCTCTATCTACAATTAGCTTAACAGCAACAGATTGAACTCTTCCTGCTGATAATCCTTTTCTTACCTTTTTCCATAATACTGGACTTATCTTATATCCTACAATTCTATCTAATACACGCCTAGCTTGTTGTGCATTAACTAAATTTATATCTATTTGCCTTGGCTCTTTTATAGCTTTTTGCACAGCTGTTTTAGTTATTTCGTTAAAAGTTACTCTTGATTTGCTATCCTCTGGAATATCTAAAATATGTGCTAAATGCCAGGCAATTGCTTCCCCCTCACGGTCGGGGTCAGTTGCCAAATATACTTTTTTAGCTGATTTTGCATCTTTTTTTAATGATTTTATTAAATCTCCTTTTCCTCTTATGTTTATGTATTCTGGTTCAAAGTTATTCTCTATATTAACTCCTAACTTTGATTTAGGTAAATCTCTAATATGTCCCATTGATGCAACAACTTTAGTTTTTCCTCCTAAAAACTTTTTTATTGTATTTGCTTTTGCTGGTGATTCTACTATTATTAATTTATCTGCCATTTTCTTCTCCTTTTTAGTTACAGAATATGTGTTCTGTAATCTTTAATACTATAGTATTTTAGTTCATATATTTGTTTTTTTCAAGTACTTTTTAGCATTTAACTAAATCTTCTATTACATCTTCTAATATAACAGGGGTTACTTCATTTCTTTTTAGTATATCTAATATTGAATTTTCTATCTTTTCATCATTTGTTAATTTATCTATAGAGGCTTTTTCTACCTTTATTTCTTCATTTATATATGCTGTTTTTACTACCTCTATTCCAAATATATCATTCTTACTTTTTAAATCTTTTATCTTATAATATTCTAATTTTATTGGATATAATATTCCTTCCTTTCTTAAATTTTCTTTGTTCATAAACATTCCGCCAAAAAAAGTTTTCATTTGATTCCTCCTATATTTTTTATGTATTTACTACTATATACTCTTGTAATAGAGTCTGCAATATAAATCGAATGCCTATTTTTGAGGAATTTCGACAGCTATTTTATTATTATAATATATTTTGTCGAATTACTTTTTATTATATATTTTTATGTTTTTTTCATTTATCAACTTATGTCGAAAAAAATCTTTTTAGGTAGATTTTCCTAAAAAGATTTTTAATTTATTTTTATATTTTTCATAAAAAATATTATCATTAGCTTCCTTTTTCAAAATCCCAATACAGATTTTTTGGCAGGGAAAAAAAGAACGTCCCCAAATCCCTGTGCAAATTTCTATCCTTGCATCATGGCATTAAATGCCATATTAATTTTATCTTTATTATCTTTCATTTGTACTGCAAATTCAAAAATTTGATTATATAAGTTTCCTATTGATTTGTCTACTTCATCTGTTAAGCATTCTATATAGTTTTCTGATGGCTTTAGTACATAGTTTTGGAAGTTTTTCTTTCTATTTAAATTCTTTATTAATTTATTAAAGAATTCTAAAATCCTATTCTTCTCTTTTTTGGCCACATTTACATTCTCATATATTTTTATTTTCTCTGCAAAATCATTAATTTGATCTATACAAGCTTCTAATCTACTATTACATTCATTTACAATAGTCTCATAATTTAATTTTTTTTGAATAGAAGCATTTATTTTATTTGTATAGTAATGTATTTTTTTAGCATCATTTTCTCCTATAGCTTTTTCTAAGTTTTGTTTGTTAATACTAATATTAGTTACAACAATTATTTCTGACTGTATTGCAGCGGCTAACTCTCTTTGAATATTTATATATCTTGTACGACAAACATCAAATAACTTGTCCAATTGTTTTTTATATTGTGTTACTAAATCATCAATTTCTATTTGATATTTTTCTAATGTATTATAATAATTTGCTTGAATATAAAGTCTATCTTTAAATTCTGTTAACCTTATTTCTTTACTATTAGCTAATGAATTTTCGAATAATACTGCTAAATTCATTTGCTTTTGGTTTTCTATATCTACAAGTTCTTGTAAATCTTGTTTGAAGTCCTCTTTTGTAATATTAGGCATTATCTTTCACCACCCTTATCAAAAATTTTATCTCCTGTATTTCTCACTGTATTTCCTAAAGTATCTAATACAGGATCTGCAATCGTTTTTTGCATTGTATCTTTAGTCATTTCAATTGATGATTTAACCGAATCCATAACAGATTTGTTGTTATTAAAAATACAATTATCAATAACTAAATCTTTAAACAATTTTGCGGTGATTATAGCTGGTCCAAAAAGATACATTGCCCCAACAGTCATCCCTATACCTGCTACTTGTTTTACAGGCTTACTCTTTATAGCATTTTCTAATAATGCTAAAGAATTTCTTCCTATAAAGTTTCCTCCCTTTTCAAATCCTTTTAATGAATATTTACCTACTGTTTTAGCTCCTTTTATTGCAACACTACTAACTCCCATTATATTTTCCTCCTAATACAATCTAAATATTCCTCTATATGCTCGTCTATTCTATTTTGTATTTCGGTTTCTTGCGATGTTAAAGAATTAACTTCTTGTTTTATAAAGTTTGTGTCCACCGAAGAAATTTCTTGTAATTTTCCTCCTAAAAATACTCCGTTCATGTTGCAACCCTCCTCTTATCTTTTGTTTATTAATTTTTCTACTTCCTTATATATTTTATCTTCTACATCTTTCATAACTATTTTTTTAGCATTATTGCCCATTTCTTTTAGCTTTTCTTTATCACTTATAGTTTCTTCTATCATTTTATTAAGTGATTCTCCATTTATTTCATTATCATGGATTATTTTAGCAGCTCCTTCATTTACTAAAACCTTCGCATTATATTCTTGGTGATTTTCTGCTGCAAATGATAATGGTACAAATATGGCTGGTCTCCCTGAAATTGATACTTCTGTTATAGTCATTGCACCACTTCTGCAAACTATTAAGTCTGCGACTGCCATCGCTTTTTGCATATCATATATATATGGTACAACATTTACATTTTCTATTTGTGTTATATCTATATTTTTCTTAGCTAAATTTTCTTTTATTATATCATATTGACTTTGTCCTACTGACCATAAAATTTGATAGTCTTTATTCAAATTTTTTTCTATTATTTCTTCTAATGCATTATTTATAGGTCTTGCTCCCTGGCTTCCACCAAACACTAAAATTAAAGTTTTATCTTTTTGTAAATTGTTTTCTTTCAAGAATTCCTCTTTATCTTTATCGCTATATTGTATTTCCTTAAATTTTGTAGGAGTTCCTGTTAAAACCACATTTTTTGCATCATGAATTTTAGCCTTTGCATCTTCAAATCCAATCAAAATTGTATCAACTTTTTTAGCTAACAATTTTACTGTAACACCTGGAAAAGCATTACTTTCATGCAACATTGTAGGAATCTTTTGTTTTGCTGCAGCCAAAAGTACTGGTCCACAAATAAATCCTCCTGTTCCTATTACAATATCTGGCTTTTCCTCTTTTAATATTTTTTTAGCTTCTCCGTAACCTTTTAAAGTTTTTAGCATTTTCTTAAAATTATCTATAGAAATCTTTCTTACTATTCCATAAGCTTCAATTGTTCTTAATTTATAACCTGCTCTTGGAACTAAGTCGTTTTCTAATCCTCTTTTTGTTCCAATAAAAATTATTTCTGCATCTTTATTCTCTTCTTTTATTTTATTTGCTATTGCAATACCTGGATTTATATGTCCACCTGTTTGTGATGCTGCTATTATTACTTTCATATTATTACCCTTTCTATTATCTCATATTAAATCTTTGAGCCTGCTCGTGATATATTAAGCAATATACCTACTGAACACAATAATATTAATAATGAAGTTACACCATAACTAAAAAATGGTAATGGCATACCTGTTACCGGCATAGATGATGTTACAACCGCTATGTTTATTATTGCTTGTAATCCTATTAAAGATGTAATTCCTACTGCTACTAAGCTACCAAACATATCTGGAGCTTTCATTGCGGCAAGAACACCTCTCCATATAAATATTCCAAATAAAGCAATAACTATTGCACAACCGACAAATCCTAACTCTTCTGCCAAAACTGCAAATATAAAATCTGTATGTGGTTCTGATATATATAAGTATTTTTGTTTACTTTGGCCTAATCCAACTCCAAATAAGCCCCCCGAACCTATAGCATATAAACTTTGTATTACTTGCCATCCATCACCTTGTTTATCTGCCCAAGGATTTAAAAATGATGTTATTCTTGCAATTCTAAATGCTCCTTTACTAGTAAACTTTGCCATAGCATACAACCCTGCAGCTCCTGCTACTGCTACAGAGCTACCTACAGTTGCAAAATACATTGGTCTTACACCTGCCATAAGCATCATTATTCCAACAACTAATACTATTATAATTGTAGCACTTAAGTGATCTTGTATAAGAATTAATATTAATACTACAGGTATTAAATACAACAATGGCTTTATAAAACCTTTTTTAAAGTCCCTTAATTCATCTTTATGATCTGTCAAATAGCTCGCATAAAATATAATTAACCCTATTTTTGCAAGTTCTGATGGTTGGAATTGCACTCCTAAATTTATCCATCTTCTTGCACCACCTGCTGATACACCTATTCCAGGTATTAATACCATTAATAGTAATATTATTGAACCTATATATGCAATCTTATAAAATTTTTTCCAAAACCTATAATCAATTTTAGAAATAAACAACATTGCAATAACACCAACTATGGCAAAACCTGCTTGTTTTCTAAAGTATGAATAACTATCATCTCCTGTTTCTGCAAGAGATGTAGGTGAACTTGCTGAAAGTACCATTATTAAACCTAGAGATAACAATAATATAACAGTTATTAATAAGATAAAATCCAGTTGATTATTTGCAAATTTTGAAAATTTTCTTACTTTTTTATTTTTAGCCATCCTTATCTCCTTTATTAGATAATATTCAATCCAACTACACAAAGGATTAATGTAATTAAACTAAATACTGTTACAATTTTATTCTCACTCCATCCAGATAATTCAAAATGATGATGAATTGGTGTCATCTTGAAAATTCTTTTTCCTGTTTTTTTATAATATGTAACTTGAATCATTACAGAAAGTGTCTCTAACACTGGAATTAATGCAATAACAATTAATAATAATGGCATTTTAAGAACAAGTGCCATAGCAGCAATTACACCACCTAGCATTAAAGAACCTGTATCCCCCATAAACATTTTTGCAGGATGTAAATTAAATATTAAAAAAGCTAAATTACATCCACAAACTATAGTTCCAAATATAATAATTTCTTTTACATCAAAGATAACTCCTATTACCGTTAAACATGCAACTATGATTGTTGTTACACTTGTAGCTAGCCCATCTATACCATCTGTTAAGTTAACAGCATTTGTAGTAGCAAGCATTACTATAATTGCAAAAGGTATATAAATCCAAACTGGAATATTTACAAAAGTTTTTATTATTGGAATATAAATATCTGTTCCTATATTTAAAACATTTAATAAATATAATACAAAACATACAGAAATTACTAACAATCCTAACATTTTATATGTTGGTTTTAATCCATCTGTATTTTTTAATACCATTTTTTTAAAATCATCTATAAATCCAACTATTCCAAATCCCAATGTTGCAAACAATAATGGAATTATCCTCTTTACAATATCTGCTTGGTCATCCATATAATAAATTAGCATAACACCTATACTTAATAATGTAATTGCTATTATAGATATAATTCCTCCCATTGTTGGAGTTCCTTTTTTGGACAAATGTGACTTTGGACCTTCTGTTCTTTCTTGTTGGCTTACTTTTAATCTTCTTAATATTGGTAAAATAATTATTCCTAGTATTAGGGCTACGCCAAAGGCTACCAATAATATTTTTATCTGTAAATTCATTTAATCTCTCACCCTTACTTTTTCTTTTTTGTGCTCTTTTCTTCTTGTTTTTTCTTTAGCTCATCAGTAATTCCTATTACTATTTTTTTCTCATTAAATTCATTTTTCTTTCCTTTTACTTCTTGGTACATTTCATGACCTTTTCCTGCTATTACTACAATATCTAATTTATTTGCCATTTCTATTGCAGCTTTTATAGCTTCTTTTCTATCTTCTATAACTTTGTAATTTGCTTTAGTTTTCTTAATACCTTCTTCTATTTCTTTAATAATCTCTGAAGGTTCTTCATCTCTTGGATTGTCTGATGTAATAATAGTATAATCACTTATTCTTCCTGCAATCTCTCCCATTAAAGGTCTTTTATTTTTATCGCGATTACCACCACAACCAAATACGCAAATTACTCTTCCTCTTGTATATGATTTTACAGCATTTAAAATACTTTCTAAGCTTTCTGGAGAATGAGCATAATCTATCATTATAGGAATTTCTAGTTTATTGTCTATCATTTCTGATCTTCCTGGTACTCTAACTTCTACTAATCCTTCTTTTATCATATCTGCATCACAGCCAAATTGTAATGCAACAGCAATAGCTGCTAAAGAATTATATACACTAAATCTTCCTGGAATGCATGCTTTTACTCTTTCATTTCTCTCTCCTATTTTTACTCTAAAATCTACATATGAATTTGTTATTGTAATGTCTTTAGCTAATATTTTAGAATAGTTATCTATACCATAAGTAATATATTCTGGTCCTGGTACTAAGTTAGGAAGTTTTATAGAATATAAGTCATCAGCATTTATATATGCTCTTTTACACATGGTAAATAATTTGCATTTTGTTTCGAAATATTCTTTCATGTCTGCATGCTCTTTTTCACTTATATGTTCTTCTGATAAATTTGTAAAAATCCCTATATTAAAATCTGAACCATATACTCTATTTAATTTTAAACTTTGTGATGATACTTCCATAACAACAACATCACATTTTGCATCTGCCATTTTAGCAAATAACTCTTGTAATTCTAAACTTTCTGGTGTTGTTCTTTCACTATCTCCTAAATCTTCTGCACCAATATGATTGTGGATTGTTCCAATTAATCCAACTTTTAATCCCTTTTTTTCTAACATAGATTTTATCATGTATGTAGTTGTTGTTTTACCTTTTGTTCCTGTTACACCTATTAATTGAAATTTTCTAGATGGATTGTCATAATAATTGCAAGCAATTTTAGCCATTGCAATTCTTGCATCTGGAACAACCAATAAAGTTGTATCATCTTTTATTTTTAATTCTTTTAAATTAGTTCCTTCTTCTACTAATACTGCTTTTGCTCCCTTTTCAATAGCTTCGCCTACATAATCTGCTCCGTCTGTTTCATAACCTTTTATGGAAATAAATAAATCCCCATTTTCTACTTTTCTTGAGTCATTTTTTACAGAAGTTATTTCTATATCAATGTCTCCTTTAGCTTTTATACCTTCAATACCTGCTAATATATTTTTAAGGTTCATAAAATATACCTCCATTTTATACATTTTTACGAATACATTATATAGCAACTAATTTTATATATCAATATAAACTTTTGTTTCTTTTGTTATTTTTATCCCTGGTTTTGGAATTTGTTCTTTTACATAAGTTTCATTTTCATTCATTTCTTCGGTTAAATTATTTATCTCCAACTCTAGACCTAATTCTTTTAAAATTTCTTTTGCTTCTTTAACTGTTTTATTTCTTATTTCTGGCATTTCTACTTCTTCTTTTTCTCCTTCTTCTGTTACTTTATCTTGCTTAAGTTCTAGATATGGCAATACTTCTCCTAATATTTGCCCTCCTACAGGTGCTGCTACACCACCTCCTTGGTGTCCCCCCTCTCCTGTCGGATTATATAAAGTAACTAAAATTACAACTTGTGGATTAGAAATTGGTGCTACTCCCATAAATGAAGTTACATATTTATTTGTATTAACCCCATCTTCTGATGTTCCTGTTTTTCCACCAACTAAATAGCCCTGTACCTGTGCATTTCTTCCCGTTCCATCTTCTACTACAGATTGCATCATACTTAACACACTATCTGCTGTTTCTTCCGATATTACCCTATCTCCTTTTTTTACTTCTACTTCTTGTTTCTCCCCTGTCTCTGAATCAATTATTTCTTTAACTACCCTAGGTTCTATATATTCTCCACCATTTGCTATACTAGAAACTGCAGTTACCATCTGCAGCGGTGTTACCTCAAATCTTTGGCCAAAACTTATTGTAGCTAATTCTACTGGTCCAACTTTATCTTTATCTAAAAATATTCCTTTAGCTTCTCCTGGTAAATCAATTCCTGTTTTCTTAAAAAATCCAAATTTTTCTAAGTAATCATAATATTTATCTTTACCTATTCTTTGGCCTAATGCAATAAAGACTGGATTGCATGAATTCATAAGAGCTTGCCTTAAACTCTGGGTTCCATGTGGTCTATAATATCTCCAACATTTTATTCTAACTCCTGCAATCTCTATTCCACCACCACAATTAAATTCTCCTTCTTTATCTGTAGTCGTTATTCCCTCTTCTAATGCAGCAGAAGAAGTTATTAATTTAAAAGTAGAACCTGGTTCATATGTATCTGCAATTGCTTTATTTCTCCATTTAGCTTGTAACTGTTTATTCTTTTCGCTACTTTCCATATTTTCGCTATTTTCTAGTTCGTATGGATTATTCAAATCATAGTTTGGATATGTAGCCATTGCTAAAATATCCCCATTGTTTGGATTCATGATAATTACATTTCCACCATCTGTACATTCATTATCTATACAGGCATTTTCAAGATATTTCTCTGCAATTGATTGAATAGTTAAATCTATAGTTAAAACTAAATTTTTTCCTTTCTCTGCTGCTACATATGTTTCTTCTAATTGCTGCATATCTCCACCTTTTGCATCTGTTAGTTTTTCTATCTGTCCACTTTTTCCTTTTAAAATATCATCATATTTAGCTTCTATTCCATCTAGCCCTTGATTGTCACTTCCACAAAACCCGATTACTTGTGATGCCAATGTGCTATATGGATAATACCTTTTTGTATCTTCATCTATATTTATTCCAGATTCTATATTATTATCTTTCATCCATTGCCTTAGTTCATTTGTTTTATCTTTCTCTACTTTTTTAGCAATAGTTTCGATAGAACTTCTTTTTTTTACTTTTTTTAATGTTTCTTCATAATCCAACTCTAATATATCTGACAAAGCTTTACTTACAAGTTCTTTTTTATCTTCTGGAATATTTATAGAATTAACTGTAACAGTTTCTACAGTACTACTTTGAGCAAGTATATTTTTTCCTGTAGCATCATATATAGTCCCTCTTTTTGAGGTTATCTTTCTATTTAATGTTTGTTGTTCATAAGCCATTTGCTTTAATTTATTTCCATCAACAAATTGAATAACAGCAAGTCTTATTATTAATAATATAAGTAATATTGCAGAAACAATTATAATCCATAACATCATCTTTTTATTTTTTATGCTAGATACAGTTTGCATTTTACACCTCTTACTAGTAAATTTCTTTTTACTATTCTATGTGCAAAAGGCTTGTTTTAATTACACAAATTAGGGATTTGGGGACGTTCTTTTTTTCCCTGATACATAAAAATACCCCCCTGCTATGCAATGCACAACAAGGGGATAGAATTAATATTTTATGCCATAACTTCCAATCGGTTTCTTTTTTGGACCGCAGGGTATACAAGTTTCTTTTAAAAACTCATATAGCCTTACATAAATTTTGTCACTTTTTAATGAGTGCTCAAGACCAAACATTTTTACTCTTTTTAATGCCTGGCTTAAAGTACTCTTGTCTAAAAGAATAAGTCCATTTAAGCTTAAGCACATTCGTGCAAGCTTTTCGGAATTAAATCCGATTTTCTCATACACAGTTTCAGCACTAATCTTTCCATCATACCAATCCTCGTATAATGAACATATAGTCCATTATATATTTTTTTATTTTTTAAAATTTT
>OBAQ01000885.1_pt1 | contig 24012 bp, 21 predicted proteins | sample 1517821 | NCBI WGS metagenome assembly OBAQ01 (sample SAMN04571705, study PRJEB22368) | human gut metagenome | biome: human gut; material: stool | host: Homo sapiens | place: Luxembourg | collected 2012-09-27
TTTGTTGCTCAGGTACTTAAAAAGTTATATTTATAATAGTGTTGCGGAATTAAGGGCGTACATAAAATACCGTACCTTTAAGCGGAAGTTTATCATTTTGATAGGCTCCGATATCGGGACCTCCGCCGGTCAGGCGAGATGTAACGGTCGTAATATCGGTTGCCGGATAGGTGCTGCCCGCAGATGCTTTATTGATAACAGGGTTCATGTTCGATGGCATATAGTTTGTATACCCTCCGTTGTAGGTATTATATGCATCGACCGTGTGGCCTATGTTACGCGTGGGATTTTCGCACATCGGATAAGTAGCATCGTTTCTGTTGTAAGTAAGTGTCGAGAAATTTCCATTGTCGTTGTACCCTGCTCCGGCATCAAAAGCGCTGTAAGTTGCCGTTACGTTTTTCAGAGTAAGGGCACTATCGGCAGTAAGACGGGTACAGTCGTCATAAGCCCGGGAAGCATTGCTCCACACCCAACTGTTGACTATTGATACTTTTCCGGGCTGCGTGGCACAGACTCCATAACCCACATTTTTGACAATTGTCTGGTGATCGAGCTCGACAGATATCTCATCATTTCCTTCGGCAGGAATATCAAAACAGAGAGCCGCAGCTTCGCCCGAATCCATATCGACAGACGTATTGTTGTTGATGACACAATTAGACATCTTCAAGTCAAATTTCGCTCCGGGATATGGTTGCGCATATAGGGCAGCGCCTTTATTGGCTACACAGTTCTCTATAAGACAGTTGCGTATGACATTGCCCGTCATGGAGCCATCGCCCGTGACTCCGGCCACGGGGTCGACAGCCATAACAATACCTCCACCGTTTTTGATAAGAGCCGTCTCGGTACCGGTGAGCGTGGCATCACCGTTGACGATATGAAACCCATCGAGTACGGCACCGGATACCTCGCGGAAAATCACACAATGATAGACATACTCATCGGTTCCAACTTTCCCGTCGATAATTGAGCGATACTTGACCGGATTACGCACAGAACGATCGGTGCCACTGAGAGCCCGGGCATAACCGCCATAGAGTTCAACTCCGGAGACCATCTGTATACCGGCCGAGAGATAACGGGTATTGGTATAGGCGCACAAGGGCGATACATTACCCTCTTTTACATAGATACGTTTGACTTTCCCTGCATAAGCGTCGGCATTATCACGAAAATGCGACAGGGCCACATTGAGATACACCAGCGAAGCGTCCCAGCTGCCGCCGAGGCCATTGGCATCAATTCTATTTATCTCGGGGTCGACAAACAAGGCAACGGTATCGCCCGACATATAGGGCGTTATGACTGCATTGCTGATGCGATAGGCTCCCAAAGAGGGGCAAATACTGTATGCTTCGCCACATATATCGACCGTGGTAGTCGCCCTATCGAGCGGATAGGGCGACAGAGCCGAGATGTCAGAGATTTTACGGCCATACTCCCTCACGGGCGATACAGATGCCGGCTGCCAGGAATAACGGGTATCGTAGTCGATGGCTTCGCCCATGACACCCGACACGGCCAAGAAACTGGCGTCGAGAGGAGGATTGATAAACACCGGATAATTCTCTGTATTGGAAGTCGTCGACACATTTTCCCGTTCGAGCGAAAGAATAGAAGCTCGATAGGTATAGGTCCACTCGGTAACGGCCTGGTCGGAAAATGCCGAATATAATACCAGAGATGTAAGGTCGCCCGTCTTGTCGGCATCGGGGCGGTGATAATATTGCACAACACCTGTCGTCCCCACTGTACTTCCCCAAAAAAGCGAATTGATGATGCAGGCATAATTCTCTACATAGACACCCCCACTTTTTCCGTTCTGCACGCCATTAAGGGTGATACCCAGCCCGTTGCAGCGATTGGCCGTAACTGTCATGTTGTTAAGGATACCGCCGTTGCGCATGTAGATACCGCCACCTTCGTTCGAGGCTGTATTGTTGGATACAACCGAAGAAACGGCCGCCATATTGAGATGGTCGGACAAGATACCCGATGCTTCTCCGGAATTGTACAAGGCCAAACCACCTCCATTGGCGGCAAAATTATTGACTATCATGGAATAGCGGACATCGCCTCCATCAACTAATGCGACACCGCCACCATAACCTTCGGTCGTAGCAGTACCTCCGGGCGATGTATTGCGATGGACATAGCACGACTCGACAAGACCTCCTCCATGGAGATAGACGCCACCACCACGCTCGGTAGCTGAATTTTCGGTAATAATACAGTTGCGCACAACACCGCCATCAACCAAATATACGCCACCACCCCTACTGTAATGTACACCGGTAAACGTGGGATCGGAGGCATACCCGTGCTTGATGGTGAAACCGTCGAGCACGGCTTCGCGTTGGAGCGGTACGGGAGCGCCATCGGCACCGAATCCGTTGGAGGCAAACCACACGACATGATAGACATTCGATGGAAATACCGTTGTAAAATTTTGAGCCGACTCATTCCACTGGAACACAGCAGGATTACTGGGTAACAAATCGCCCGAGAGTACGGTTTCATACTTGAATTGCCAGCCATACTCGGCATTGTCTCTCATGGGCCGTAGGGATGGATCTTCGATATAGTTACCGTCGGCCGTCTCTCTACCGCCGGCCGGGAAACCTCCATACACGGTAATACCCTCTTTCATCTTAAATGAGGCAAAGAGTGTGCTACCTTCATCGGTCGATTCCGACGGGTAATAGGTGCCCTCAGCCACAAAAATCTCTCCTCCCTCGGCGATGCTGTTGGTCGACATATAGAGGGCCAAATCATTTATGGCCTCTTGCAAGTTGTTCTTGGCCGTAGACCAACTCATTCCGTCGTTGGTATAGGCACCGTTGTTCACATCGACATATCGGCGCAATGCCGACTGTGCGGCAACCGATGCCACACCCCATATCAAGAAAGCGAAAAACGCCGATAAAAATTTACTCCATCGCATCATAGTCGTAACTACCTTTTCATTCATTACCGGTATCGCTGCCGATGCCGTTTATGGTTAAATTCAACCGAAAATAGGCGGCATATCCGGTCGATACGTCCGTGGCGGTCGATGTACCGCTAAGGGTTCTTTCGTCCGTTCCGTCGGTGAGGGTTACCGTCCACGGAAATTCCATGACAATTGGTTGAAAGAGATAAAGATCGAACCGCCCGTAGAAATTGTTGCCCGGAGTGGCGATAAACGTATAATCGGGCAAAGCCTCCTGAGCCTCATAACTGTTGGCCGCAGGATTGAAATAGAACCCTTTTCCTATCTGGTTTTTGAGCGTAAAGGTCTTGACACGCCAAGCGGCAAAAGCTCCTCCGGAACGAAAATCGTCGGAGAGATTGTAAATAACATCAAACTTGGCAGCCACATGGTAACAAACAAGAGGCTCATTCACTGCATTCTCATCGGTAAGCAACCTACCGTTACCGGCATAGACATCGGCAATGCTTACAGAAGAGCCGTCGGCTTGGACGGAAGAAAGTTGTAGAGAGGCAACTGTCGATTCATCAAGTGTTACAGCGCCACTTCGTACCTGGTCGACCAGCGTTTCCATATCGGTCAAAGGGTCGTACGAAGCAACGGCATAGAGCATCACCTCATCGGCGTCGGGCAACGGTAGCTGTATCGTTCGCTCATAACTTATAATCGTCCCGGTGGCATCGGGTACGGAAATCCAAGAATCAGGTGTAATCTGATCCAAACGTAAGGCCGATATTTGAGGCCCCGTATTTCCCGTCGTAGAATTGAGTGGGGTAAAGGCGGTAAAGAAATAGAGATATCGGGGTATTTGCAGGGTCGACACCACTCCGGGATCGCCGGGTGTGCGCTGCCCGAGGTAGGTGTCGGCAGGGACACGTATCACCACCGTTCGATAGCGGGTGATGTCCACGACCTCATCCTTGCTGCAACCTATCGGTACCAGCAGGAGTGCCAGCAACAATATCACAAATAGTTTTCTCAACATCTTTATCATATTTCAATGTTATGGTCACCGCCGGGTTTCCAGTCGAGAGTAACCGAGACAGAAACTTCGGCGCCGTGATATATAATCTCTCCGTCGTCGGAGATGGTTGCTTTCAGAATTTTAGGTTCTCCGGCAGCCAGCGGCTCCCGGACAGAGAGTATGTTGCGGGTCGTTTTCCCGCCACGGGTTACATAGACGTGCATCTGCCAGTATTCGGTATCGCCCCATGTGGCGCGCTGCACGGGCTCTTCGGCCTTCGACGGGAAACATATTCCGTAGGAAGCCACCATATCGTCGGTAAGCACGTTGGAGGTGCGCACGATGGTAGGCGAAGAGAAGTCGTAGGTGCTGTCGGCAAAGGAGTAGCCGGCCGCGGTATTGACGATGTACGACTCAACACTGTCGACGGCCGGTGTGAGTACCAGCGCCACCGCACTGTTGGTCATAGTAAGGGGTATGTGTACATTCTTGTCGGTTCCGTCGCACTCGATACTCTGTGTGGCGTGATAGATACCGTAAGAAAACGATTCAAGGGTATCACTGTCAATATAACTTATTGCATAGTGGTCGAGGTGGTGATGCCCCGAAGAAGCACAAACCGCCTCGGTAGCGACATTGGCCACAGGTACATGATGATAGGTACCCTGCGGCAGATAAAGCGAGTAAGATACCTCATTGGTACCGCCGGCCTCAACTATCTCGTTATGAGCGGCAGAGCGGCTTTCGCTTTCAAAGAAAGGCACTTCGAGATGGTGTATCTCGCCCGAAAAGGCTGGATTAAGTTTCTCGACAAGCAGTCGGGCCATCTCCTGTTCAGCGGCATTTGTCGAGAGGTTGTCGGTAACAACCTGTTCCATGCTCAACTCGGTGGTAAAGCGGAAATGAAAATCGCAATACGAACCACACTCCGACAGGTCTTCGTTGATGCACGAAGTAGTCAGGAGCAATCCTATCGCGGTGCCGAGCATGGACCACCTTTTCAGGAGAGAAAAACGGGATGTCGATAAATTATCGGGCATTTGAGAAGTATCAAAATTCTTATTTGTGAAAATGAAGAGGGGAACGATGGGAACACCAACGTTCCCCTCTCCTTACATTATAGGGTTATAATCCGAAAAAGATTATTCAATATCTTCGTTTATCACGATACCCTGCTGCCAGGTAAGGTCAACTTTGAGAGAGAATTCAAGTTGAGCCGAGGTAAGGTCGGGCAAGGTGGCATAGGCGTTTTTGAGCGAAGAGATATTCAGGTTGGCCGTTGTGTAGTAGTCCGAAGCAAATACCTGATTGGGGGCACTTCCACCCGTGGTGTAGGGGTCAAGTTGTCCTACAAGGTAGAAGGTTGCTCCCGAAGGGATAATGGCGGGCTGACCATTCACGGCTTTACCATAGAAAGCAGGACCGTTGTTGGTAATTTCCAGTGCGATGTTTACAACAGCTTCACTGGCAGCGGTAACTACCTGCGTGGGCAATCCCAAAACATAGGAACTGACAGCTACGCCGTTGAAATCCGCAGCATAAGCGACATCAGCTGCAGCATCTACGACCTCGTTGTCATAGACCATGTTTTTCCAATCCGTAGTCGTGTTGGTAAAGTTCCAACCCACTTGTGCAGGTTGTCCACCTACAACCACTCCAGTAAGGGTGAAGGCAGAGGTTCCGCCATTTACCACATTTACATCGGTATCACTGGTACCGTCGGCGGCATTGGCTTTCAACACATTGGCGTTGGCTTTTACTTTCACATCGAGGCGACCTACGGCATAGTTTACGGTCTTGTTCAGAGCTATTTTGGTTGTAGCGGCCGAAATCGTGGCTCTCGTGCCGCTCGTCCACAGACCATCACTACCCCAATTAGTACCGGCTGCCGAACCACTGGTATAATCAATGGGGAAGGCATTGGTCATGTAATAGAGCGAGGTGGGATAGCTAAGTTGCGAGCCGGTCTCGATGATGCCGGCATCCATCGTAGCTTCGTCGGAAGCACCCGAAGCATTCCAATCGAAGATATAAACAGCTTGCGGCATATCGCCATAGCTGCCATAGAAAGTGGTTACGGCATTCTGGGCCGTGGTGATTTCGGCTTTCAGATTGTTGATGGCAGTCTCATACTCCGAAGAACCAGTTGCCGAGCTGGGCGAATTGGCGGCCGTCGACAGGGCATTCAACAGATACGACATCTGGGCTTCTGCTACCGAAGAAGCGCCACCTGCCACCAGGTTGTTGACAACTTGATAAACGGCATCGGTCGTTGCAGAGGCTGTCTCGGCCTTGGCCTTCACATCTTGAACATCGGTACGCAGATCTCTCAAAGCGGCAGAGAAAGCGTCCAAGCCGGTGGGTGCATCGATGTTGGTTAACGAGAAGGTGATATCAGCAGGCGTATTCGCGGTAGCCATGGGTACACTCTCGTAGCTGGCCGTCAACTGATTCTTTACCGAACTGCTGGGTGCTTCGCCATAGAGGAGGAAGGCAATGTCGCCATAGGGCAATGTTACGTTGGAATAGGTCTCTACCCCCTCTGCCAAACCGTCGGTGCTGATATTTCCAAGATTTTGCTGGTTACCGGCAAATGTAGAAGCCGCCTGTACATAGCCATCTCCACTCAGATTGGCAAACGGCAGGAGATAGATTTTTTCCATTCCATTGAAGGTGGCACCATCTTGTTGCACATAGTCGGCCGTAGAACGTTGCACCTTGGCCCGCGGAACAGAGATGCTAATCTGTGTCTTTACCTCCTGCGACGTACCGGGCACTACCGCCGTATCGGTACCTCCTGTCAATAACTCTTCTTCGTCGCTGCTACAAGCTGTAAACGCGACCCCTGAAACCAATACTGAACAGGCCAGGGCAAGTCTCCATGTTTTTTTCATGTTTTTTTCTCTTTTGGTGAAACTATTTATTGAATTTGTGTATACTTTTTACTCTGTTTTTTCTTTCGAACTATGTTGTTCCTTGAAAAGGAGACAATTTATCACGCTTACTCCGCAACGACAGCCACGCGCCGTTTTATCAAATGGAGGTTGCGGGCTGCAGCTTCATCGCCAATATCGGCAGCCCGTTGCAAATAATCGATAGCCCGGGACGTATCGCCGTTGACATAGCAGGCATTGCCCAAAGCGTTGTAGCTGCGAGGGTCGTAGGCTACTGTTTCGAGCATGGCCTGTGCCTCAGCCGGATAACCGTTGTTAAGCAGGCCGATGGCCCGATTGATGATAATGGCCACACGGTCGGGGGCATTGTCGTAATAAATGCGTACATACCCGGCATTACGCAACTCGGGCAACGCCTCGCGACAAAGAGCCCAATAGGCCTTTCCGCCATCAAGGCGACGCAAGGCCCGTTCTCTTTCAACTGGATCGGAGATGGAATCGATGAGTTGCAGGAGGTCGGCACGGTGGCTCCACGATGAATCGGCGTCGCCGACAATATCGCGCAACTCCGCCCAGGCGGGACCTCCGGAGATGAGCCGGAAGAGCGAGTCGGGATAGCCGGTGCGTTCCTGAATGTAACGGGCCAGAGCCTCAGCACGCCGCTGGGCCAGGCGGATATTGAAATCGAGAGGTCCCTCGGGCGAGGCCAGACCGATAACTTCGATAAAGCGCACATCGGCGGCCGTATCGGCGGCCACACGGGAGGTGAGTTCGATAATCTTGTCGAGTGTCGCATTATTGGTGCGGTACAGGGTATCGAGAGCGTAACGATTCACCGGATAGTAAACATAGAGCGCTCCCGGCTCCTTGCGCAACACCTGCGTACCGTCGTAAGGCCGGTAATCGGAGAGGTGGTGCAATACGGGATTTTCTTCGGCCAACGGATAGACCTGCGGCAGAATAAGCGGCAACTCCGGGCAATAGGGCGGGATATACCTGAACGGCTCCCGACACTGCGGGTCGAGCGTATCGACCGAGCAACAACCCTCTTTCTCCCGATTCAGACAGAGGGTCAGGTCTCCGTAACGCATCCACGGTTTTACGGCTATCTGCATCGCATACCACAGCGTGTCGCCGGGTGCCGACTTGGGCACCGAGGGGTACCACTCCTGTCGACCGTCGAGCCAAGCCTTGCGGGTGTTGTAGCGACGGTGCCGCTTACCTTGGAACACCACGGCCGGGAGCGACATTGTATCGCTCTCTCCACACAATGAGGGAGTAAACCAGAGGCAATAGTCTTTCTTCACTTCGCGTTTCGAAACGGTAAGAGGGAATTGCAGCGTAAGGACAATACTGTCGCTCCACTCAACTAATAATGTGTCGGGCATTCCAAGACCCGAGACGTTACGCACGGCCAGAGTGTCGGAAACCACAGGAGCAACGGCCGGAGCCTCTGTCCTTGAAGCTGGTCTTACCACATATCGGGTAGATACCATAAGGGAGGTATCGGCCACAAGGGCCCCGTCGCAGAGACGGGTACTTACCACCCGTGCCGTATCATGCACAAATGCAGTGTCGGCCGACACCTGACACACAGGAACAGACAGTGCCGCCAGAGCTCTCTGCGGAATGTTCATGGCGACCAGCGCACATACAATACAGGCTATTATCTTATTCATGGCATTAATCAATTACATATACCACCGAAAGCGAGAGCTTCGTAGGCATAAAAATGTTTTTCTTTGCGATTCCCATATAGCGACCGCAGTTTTTACAACGGTAATATTTTGAGCAGGTGTGCGCAAAGCCCAGGCCGATGACACCTTCTATGCTCCATCGCTTGTTGATAATATGGTGATAGCCGTAAACGAGACCACCACCATAGAGATTTCCCTGGAAGCGATAGCGTTGCAACTGCTTCCAAATGCCGAACGGCAGATGTACATTGCCCGCGTTATAGTGCATATACAACAAATGCGCTCCCACGAAATGGCCGCCGAAAGGAGCGCAAATCCAGTATCGGGCCTCGGGCTGTACCGAAATATGCCGCCACTTCTTGTTGTCGTTAAATGTGAAAGGATTGTAGCTAAGCGACAAGTCGAGTGTCCATTTGGGGGCAACACGATATTCAAACGATACATTTGGCGACAACGTAGCCCAACCCAGGGCATTGGTCTTCAAGGCCATGTCCTGAGCAGAGGCCGTGAGCGGAGAAAGAAAAATACCACACATCCCCCCCACAGCCAATCGTATGCTTCGGCTCTTAATTATCGACAGGCATCGATAAAATAGTTTTTTCTTCATTAAAGTCATTTCCATGACTCAGCATGTAAAGTATAACCATTCATCAAAAAAGACTCATTCTCGGGGGAAAATTCAAAAATTAAAAGAGAAACAACCTCCAACACAACAATTTCATCAAAACGAGTTTTTTTCTACATCTTTGTACTTTCCTAATAACAAAGGCCTTTTTCGTTTCTGAAATTTTAGGCAAAGATAATATCCTAATTGGTTTGCAAAAATAGTTTGCAGGAAAAATCTGAAAAAATTAATATATAACCTTACACACACAATAATCAAACCAAGAGTTTATATTGCGCATATCTATCTTTCCCTTAGAACTATCTCTTTTCTATAAACAAAAAAACAGTCCATTTTGTTTGTTAAAAATATGTTATTAAACATAATAACACAAACAAAAAAAGATTGATTATCTCCCGATAACCAATCTTCGTAACCTAAATTTAATACCATGAAAAACACTGTTCTCAAATGTACATAATTATAACAAATAAGGCAAGATTTGTTTGACTGCAAATCGATACTTTTACATTTTTTAGTTTTTATTTCATTATCACACATATTTACCCGATTGTTATTTAAAAAAAAGGTGATAACAACCCATCAGCAAGGAGCATCGGAAATAGATGATAGAAAAGTTTTAAGCGAAATTCTCTTTCAAAAAGTCGTTTCCAACCGATAAAAAACGTATTTTTGCCGTAAAATATGATACAATGAATGTTGCCGAAATAATCAAAAACAGCCGTCAAACGGCCTTCTCCTTTGAAGTACTCCCACCGCTGAAAGGGAACAGCATAAGCAAAGTTTTCGACACCATCGACGCGCTGCGCGAGTTCGATCCCAAATACATCAACATCACCTCTCACCGGAGTGAGCTTATCTACAAGGCTACCGACAACGGCCTCTACCAGAGGGTATCGGAAAAGAGCCGCCCCGGCTCCGTAGCCGTAGCTGCCGCCATACAGTACAAGTATCATATACCCGCCGTTCCGCACCTGATATGCAGCGGTTTTACCAGAAGTGAGACCGAATATGCCCTTATCGACCTCAACTTCCTGGGCATTACCGACCTGCTCATTCTGCGGGGCGACAAGGCCAAACACGAGGCCCGCTTCACCCCCTCGCCCGAGGGACACGCCCACGCCATCGACCTGCAACAACAGGTCAACCGCTTCAACGAGGGATACTTTCTCGACGGGTCGCACATGACCCTCACCTCTCCCTTCTCCTACGGTGTGGCCGGCTACCCCGAGAAACACGACGAGGCACCCAACCCCGAGACCGACCTGCGATACCTCAAAGCCAAAGTCGATGCCGGCGCCTCGTATGTGGTAACCCAAATGTTCTTCGACAACCAGAAGTACTTCGACTTTGTCAAGCGCTGCCGGGCCGAAGGCATCACCGTACCCATCGTACCGGGACTGAAACCCATTACCTCGACCCACCAGCTGACGGTGCTGCCCAAGGTATTCCACGTCGACCTGCCCGAGCCACTGGCCCGCGCACTGGCTGCCTGCCGCGACGACAACGCCGCCCGGGAGGTGGGCATAGAGTGGTGCACCGCCCAGGCTCAGGAGCTGAAACAGAAAGGGGTGCCCAGCATACACTTCTACTCGCTCATGGCCACCGAAAGTGTGCGACGAGTAGCCGCAGCCGTGTATTGACCCCGCCGGCCCAGGGGGGGGCGTCGTCCACACAATGCCCGCTACCGCCGCCGGTACCACAATCAGAAGCCCAGCCCGCCTCTCCCGCGAAACCGACTTTTCACCCGCAAGCGTCATAAAAAAACTGAAAGCGATGTTTTTCAAGGATATTATCGGACACGACGAACTGAAACGCCGCCTCATCGACACGGTCAAGAGCGGACACATAGCCCACGCCCAACTCTTCGAGGGGAGCGACGGGGCCGGTGCTCTACCATTGGCCATTGCCTATGCCCGCTACCTGCAATGCACCTGCCGCGGCGACAACGACGCCTGCGGCACTTGCCCCTCGTGCCGCCAGATTTCTGCCCTGATGCACCCCGACCTGCACTTCGTCTTTCCCATCGCCAACAAGAAACAGCGCAAAGAGCCTATATGCGATGACTATATAGCCGAGTGGCGCGACTACCTGAAAGCCACCCCCTACCCCTCGGCCGAGAGTTGGCAACAGTTCCTGGCCACCGGTAACAGCCAGCCGCTCATCTATGTACACGAGGCACACGAAATCATACGAAAACTGACGCTGAAAAGTTTTGAGTCGGAATACAAAATCATGATTATATGGCAAGCCCACCTCATGAACGAGGCTTGTGCCAACGCCATACTGAAACTGCTCGAAGAGCCTTTTGACAAGACGCTGTTTCTGCTCGTGAGCGACCGCCCCGAAAAGATGCTTGAAACCATACGCTCACGCACCCAACGCGTCAAGGTTCCTCCACTTACCACCGATGCCATAGCAAATGCCCTGCAACAGCGCCACGGCCTCGATGCACAGACGGCCAATGCCGTAGCACACATCGCTGCCGGCGATTACCTGAAAGCTCTCGAAACCATACAGTTGAGCGAGGAACGGGAACGTTTCTTCACCCTCTTTGTCACCCTCATGCGGCAGGCCTATGCCCGACAGGTCAAAGAGCTTAAACGATGGAGCGAAGAGGTGGCAGCTTTGGGACGGGAAAGCGAGAAACGGTTTATCGGATACTGCCAGCAGATGTTGCGCGAAAGTTTCATCTACAACCAACATCGTCCGGAGCTGAACTATACCCGCCCCGAAGAGAGTCAGTTTCTCTCCCGCTTTGCACCGTTTATCAACGGGGCCAACATTGAAGAGCTGTGCGAACTCTTCCGCCTGGCCGAACGTGATATTGCCCAAAACGCCAACGGGAAAATCGTCTTCTTCGACGTGGCCGTGCAGGTCATCATACTCATACGCAAAGGCAGCCAACCGGCTTGATATCATTGAACCGCTGCCATACCCCTATAAAAGGGGAAAATACGGCATAAATTTTTTCGAAAGGCATAAATTTTTACGAAAAGTTATTATCTTTGCCATCCTGCTTCTACGAAAGGGGCACGGCCAGTGGCGGTGCCTGTACTATTGGGAGGCAGGAGACATACCTCACACATCTCACCATGGGGGTGACCGGTTTTGACAGCGGGTAGAAAGGGTATGTAAGCATGCAGAGCTTCGTTGCCTGGCTCTATAATCTCAGACATCAAAAATTTAACTGGCGAAAACAACTACGCTCTCGCTGCTTAATCGAAGTACAGTAGGTTAGCTTTATTCCGGCAACAGTTGCCGGAACGAGACATCACCCGGTTGCTGTGGTTCCGAAGCGTACCGAACAGGTGGTGCAAGAATATCGGAAATAGCGGAAGTCTCGCCCCGGGGCGACCGTGAAATCTTAGGGGCTAAGGCGCGTATTGGTGGCTCCGGTCTTGTGCGCACCCGACAATCGAAGCGGAGATAAGCATGTAGAAAGCATATTGTTTCCTCGTTTGGACGAGAGTTCGAATCTCTCCACCTCCACACGACACGGGCCAAGGAATCAAGAAAATTCCTGGCCCGTGTTTTCTTTTTAATAGGCCGGCTCTCCATGCAGCGGCAATGCCGGAGCAGTCTGGCACAGCTCAGAAAGGCGACTTGCGGTAGGCCTGCGGCGAGACACCGGTATGCTCGCGGAAATACTTTCCAAAGAAACTCTGGCACGAGAAATGCAGATGGTCGCTGATTTCCTGTACGGTCATGGTGGTGTTGAGCAGACAACGCTTTGCTTCACACAATACATATTCTGCAATAATATCGCGGGCATATTTTCCTCCGGCCTCGTACACTATCGTAGACAGATACTTGGGCGTAAGACACATCTTATCGGCATAAAAAGAGACTTTACGATGCTCCTTGTAATTCTCCGATACCAAGCGCGTAAACTGCATCAGCAATTCATTCTGTCGGGAAGGAGCTTGGACTTCGGCCGAAGAACCATCGGAAAGGAAATCGGAACACAGGTAATAAAACATGATGTGCGTAAAACTCTTCACAATGTTGTCCTTGTAAGAGAGAGCATCATCGTCGAGCGTCTCTCGCATCAGACCGTACAGCCGGGGTATAAACCGGGCTGTTTTTTCTCGCATCTTGAAATTGCGTCGGTTATCGATTTTTGTCTTGAACGACATCAAGAGCAGCGGGCTATCAATGCCATGCATCATATACCCGCCGGCTCGACTTACTATCACAAACCAACGAGCATCGGCCGAGATGTCATACGCCCGATAATAATCATCTTCAAGTACGCAGCACACGTCACCAGCCTGTAAAATACATTCACGACGATTGACTTCAAGGCACATCGAACCTTGGAGCATATAACAGAACATTCCCGCGCTCCTACTCTTAAAATAGATGTCATCTTCTGAGTCATATTTCAAAACCAGCGCTTTTCTCACCTTCTGATAATAACTGTAATCGAAGTCGAATAAAGCCAATTCTTCATTAGAGCTTACTCGGATATCAAGACCATTTACGACATCAAAAAAAGAGACCTCTCGCTTGTATTTACTCATAACCTTATTTTTTGCACAAATATATACGAAAAGCCCCATTGCGTCTCCGCAACAGGACTTTTCGTACATATATTATTCCTTTTATCCCAGCCGAGGCCGATTTAGTATAGATGATCTTCTCCCTTCATTTCGTCGGTAGTAATAGACTTGCGATCCATGGCCCGCCACGCCCAGAAAATATAAGCCAAGACAAAAGGTATGAGTAGCGAAACAAGACTCATAACTTCCAGCGTAAAGAGGCTCGACGAGCTATTGTAAATCGTCAACGAACTCTGACTATCGACCGTCGACGGATAATAGGGTGTATTGTTATAGCCGGCAATGAAAAAAAGGCTTAACACCACCAAGACTGTACCGGCTCCACTATACCAGATGCCATGAATCCAGCGTTGCCCAAAAGCTGTCCGCACTATGGCATAAAGCACACCCACCACACCTAGCAGGAAAATTGCCATCGCCCACGGCATCTCGACCATGTTGTAAAAATACTTGTAGGAGCGCATCGAAATCTCACCCGAAGCAGGGTCGAGCTGGTAACCGTCCGAAACCAGAGTTGTTCCAACGAAAACAAGGAAAAGCACCACAAAAGGCACCGCATTGTACAGCAGTTGCCTGCGTGCCCGGGCATATATCGTTTCATCGTCGATGTTATTGATAAAATAGAGAAGTGCCTGCACACGTGCCAGAAAAAAGAGGGTTACACCCAAGAGCAGATTACGCCAGTTGGCAACGGCTTCGAGGCCGTGCCACGGATTCTGCCAAGTCGAAATGATCGGCATCGCAAGGTCGTCGTAGAGTTGTGCTTTATCGACACGGAAGTCGGCACCAGTAAAGAATGTACCTACGGCCACACCGAGGAGCACCACCCCTACTACTCCGTTGATGAGCAAGAAAGTGTCGTAGACACTCCTACCGAGAAGGTTGCCTTTTTTTGAACGGTACTCATACGAGACAGCCTGTATGATGAAGCTGAACAAGATGGCCATCCACAGCCAATAAGCTCCACCGAAACTGGTGGAATAAAAGAGCGGGAACGAAGCAAAAAAGGCTCCGCCGAAAACAACCAGCGTAGTAAATGTGTATTCCCATTTGCGGCCCAACGAATTGACAAGCAATGTACGCTCCTCCGATGTTCGAGCCAGAGAAGAGAGAAGTGTCTGTCCGCCCTGCACAAACAACAGGAACACCAGCAACGCGCCCAACAGGGATATCAGAAACCACCAATAGTGTTGATAAAAAATTTCGTTCAGTTCCATAGTCAGAGGTTATTTTTTTCGGTTCCTTTTTTGATTTGTTTCAACATGATTCCAATCTCGGCCACCAGCAGCACCGTGAAAATCGCGGCAAAAAGCCAGAAAGTCGTCTGCACGGCCGCCGTCTCTATGCGCGATACCGCCGCAAAGGTGGGCATGATATCTTGTATAACCCAGGGCTGACGGCCCATCTCGGCCACTATCCAACCCGATTCGAGGCAAAGATAACCCAGCGGCAAGGAGAAGAGTGCTATCCACAGCAACCAGGAACAAGAGGCAAGCCGTTTACGGTAAGAAAGTACCAGTACGACGACAAAAAGCAGCAGGAAATATCCCCCCAGCAACACCATGATGTGGAACGAGTAAAAGACCAGCGGCACATGGGGTACCAATTGTGAAAGGTCGGTGACATAACCATAACCGAAATAGGGATAATTCTCGCGAAGCATCTCGGCAGCCTCGGCAGCTGCCGGCTCCTCGCCAGCCTTACGGGCCTCCCGATAATCGGCCAAAGCCTGTATGGCCAGCCGTCCGCGGGCTATGCGCTCCTCGGCCGAGAGAGCCACCGTCGTATCGCCATCGGCCGACACCTCCTCATATCCACCCCGCATGATATCGGCAATACCGGGCACATAACCATCGGCCTGACGGGTAGCCAAAGCCGAAAGCAACTTGGGTATCTCTATCTTGAAGAGGAACGGGTCGACACCATCGTTGTAAGACTCTTTTGCCGGATTGAGCAGCCCGACAGCTACCAGCCCCTGCTCACGGCCCCCTTCATAAAGGCCCTCCATGGCAGCCAACTTCATGGGCTGGGTTTTCCCGGTCCAATAAGCCGACCCGTCGCCGGTATTCATCACCAGCAATATTCCGGCCAGGCCCACCCAGCCGGCAACCTTTATACTGTTACGAGAGAGGAAGTCCTCCCGTTTTTTCAACAAATACCACGACGAAATAGAAATGACGAATATTGCCCCGAGCGCCCAACCGGCTGTTACCGAATGGAGGAACTTATTGATGGCCACGGGCGACAATGCAACCGCCCAGAAGTCGACCATCTCGTTGCGCACGCTATCGGGGTTGAACTGCATTCCCGTAGGATATTGCATCCATGCGTTGGCCACCAAAATCCACAAGGCCGACAATGCGGCACCGATGGCCGTAAGCCATGTGGCCGCCAAATGAGCTCGCGGACTCACCTTGTTCCATCCAAAGAACATGATGGCCACAAAAGTGGCCTCCATAAAGAAGGCCATGATGCCTTCGATAGCCAGAGGAGCACCGAAAATATCGCCCACAAACCAACTGTAATTGGACCAGTTGGTTCCGAACTGAAATTCAAGAATGATGCCCGTGGCAATACCCAGCGCAAAATTCACGCCGAAGAGATTCATCCAATATTTGGTAGTCTGCTTCCATCGCTCATCTCGCGTACGATAATAGATGGTTTCCATACAGGAAACGATAAGGCCAAGACCCAGTGTCAACGGGACAAACAGCCAATGATACATTGCCGTGAGTGCAAATTGCGCTCGCGACCAATCGACAAGAGAATACAAATCGCTCATAATATCAAAGAAGATAGGTTTGGTTAATGAAAATCGGTCAGTTCCACAGAGACATGCTCAGCACGTTCACCATCTGTGTCATAACGTGTATTCAACAGATTGGGAAAGAAAAACAATTTAAGTACCACAAAAAAGAGAAAAAGTTTGAGGAGTATAATTATCCACAACGTCTTTCCCAGCGTCATCTCTCTGAAACCGTCGTAGTAGAAATAAAAAATTTTCTGCCAAAGGTTCTTTCCTCGTATTTTCTCAGAAGTCATATTGCAAAAATGCTTTTGCGCAAATATAAGTAAAGGCTCGTGCCGAGCCAAAGGAAAAACAAGAATTTCGTGCCGAACGTCGTCGAATCGACGTTCATATTCACCTGATGAATTAAAAAGATATGGTCAGTTACAACGATATTGTTTTATCTTCTGCCACCGGAATCCTTCCACAAAACGAGGACAGGCCGCCCTCACATGTAACGGGCCGGCCTGTCCTCGCTCCGATTTGTCGACAAGGGGCAACTCTGGCAACGGTTCACACCGGCATGGCTACCAACGACTCACGGAACACACGTATATCGTTGAGCCACGATTCGAGATCGGTCTCGTGTTCGACCTCATCGGCCAAAATCTGCGTAGCCAGCGAGAAGGTGGTAAAATCTTTCCCGTCGGTGAGCCGGGCGAGCGTTTCATACCGATGTATGGCACAACGTTCCGAGGCAAGATTCTGTTTCAGAATCGACTCGATGTAGGCATCGACCGGTGCTTCGTACTTGCATTTCGACAGGAGGGGCCAGTCTTCGGGCGAGAGCACCGGCGTACCGTCCAGTTCGATAATGCGCCGGGCCAACATCTCGGCATGACGCAATTCCTCATCGGCGTGCTTGTAGAGTTCCTTTTCGATTTCGCCGTGCATGGGGCCACTCATCACCCGGGCACCAATCCAGTACTGGTAATAGGCCAGCCACTCCTCCGAGAGGGCCTGATTGAGTGTCTCGACCAATTTTTTCACTTCCAAATCGACAATTTCAATCGCTTTCTTTCCCATAATTTTATGTTTTGATTTATATATAGAAATCAACAACTCCGACACAAAAAGGTTCTCTCAAAAATAATCGGAACATTTTTCACTTGTTAACGGTAAAAATTTTTGAAATTCCGCCAAATATTTATATCTTGTAAGGCATATAATATCACCGATATGAAACGCTACCTTCTCGCACTCCTGCTCCTGGGAGGTTGGGCCGCAGGTGCCACGGCCAAAACATATCCTTACCCGTCGCCACTGCGCATGACCGTCATAGAGTCGGTGGCCTACGAAGTGTATAAATCGCAAATCGACTCGATTGTAAATATTGTGGGGCCGAAAGAGATTGACCTGCTATGGGCGAAAACGCCTTCAAACAAGGAAGCCGACCTGGCCCGCTACATCACCCTGCGCGAACGGCGCAAATGCACCTACGACTTCATCTACCCCAGAAACGACGAGAAGCGCCTGGCAGCCCGGCAAAAAATCGACACACAATTCCAAGACTCCATCGATGCCATTCTCATGCTCTATCCCGGCATGACGGGACGTTACACCCAACACCTGCTGCTATCGCCCCGCGGCGAACTGTGCAGCAAGGCACAATACGACAGCCTCGTCGTCAAAGGGCTGGCCATGTACCGGAAGAAGCTGGCCAATCCGGCCATCGACCTGCACAACGACGATATAGCCGCATTGCAATCGACACTCTCCGACTATGAGTTGCACGAACTTATCCGCTTTGCCTGCCTGAAACCGGCCTATAAGCAAACGCAGGAAATATGGAGAATCCTCGACAAAAACGATCTCACACAATACTACGACTTCGAGCGGGCCTATCCCGAGCTATACCATTTCGTGCAGAAAGAGACCGTCGCGAAAGAACTTTACAAGAACAACCCCCAACGGTTGATGCAAGCCTTCAACTCTTTGCAAAAGGAGATGCCCGACACCTACCGCGCATACCTCTTATTGATGATGCGACATAAAGGTAATTTAGTAGATTCTAATCAGTTGTACACGATAGTCGACGGGAAAATCATCGCAAGACCGGAATATGTAGATACCTTGCCGGGCAGTGAAGAGGCTCGCGGGTATGGTAAATATCGACTTATGTGTCGTGAAGTCGACACTTTCAGTGTTGTGGAATTATATAAATATGCATATTCGGATTATTGGAAAAAAGTATTGGAGGAAGATCCCGATGCCATAGAAGACGGCGGTGATATACAAATAATATCGATAACGAACCGACGCTGTAAAAAAACAGTGCATATAGAGTATTTTGAAGGTTGGGCAAAGTCGCATCGGAAATCAACAGAAAGTTATCCGACCGAAGAGGATTGTTACTTTGTAACGATTCCCGTATCTCCTACCAGTGTGGCATATCTTTTCTTTTCATGCTCTTATGAACAATTTGGATATGTAACGGTGGTACTATCCACGGACAAAGACATCGCTATCGTGTACCAAAAGCGGAGTATAGTAAGCGCAATGACGAAGAATTCTGCGGGTCAATACGACAGGATTCCCTTATTGGTAGAGATGCCGTCAACGGAATATACGGGAAGCACAGTGCAGTGTTACGAAGATGCCATAGTGGTAGAAGACGGCAAGCTGGTGTATAAACGCAATGCCGAGCCATAGAGAGAGTATTCTCATAGCAAAAGAAAAGTTTGTGAAACATGTCAAAGATGCATGGTAAACCGATAAAAAAGAACGTGATATGAAAACATTACGGTATGCTGTGATTTTTATGGCTTTCGTTACTTGCTTCACCGCCAAAGGCCAAGACCGCATTGTGGAGCGCGACGGGCAAACCGTCGTGCTGATGGAAGGAGAAAGAACAAATATGGCCATTGACCAACGTTATATCTACCGCAACGATGTCGACACAGCCTACGCCTTGATCGTGGGGCATTTCTATTCCCCCGAAGAGGTGAAACGGGCTTTTGGCGAACCGCAGAAAATACAAGATGACATTTCATACGAAAATGGTATTGCTTTCGACGGCAATATATCTTATACTTATGACAGTCTGTTCTTGTCATTGGATTTTTATTCGGGTTTAGGCGAAATCCAGATAGAAAAAAAGAATGTGAGCCTTTGTTTTGATGGAATACCATTAACGATAGGCGGTTCGTATAGACCTCTTGACGAAAAGTATCCCAATCCGGCTGTACGCAGGGAACCGGGAAGCAGAACGATAGATGAGAAAACCGGCATGACAGAAATGGGGCTGATGCTGAATTTTTCAGGAGATGATGATTGGCTTATCTTGGGGTTGCTGATGCAAATGACGCCGGAAATAGATTTGCTCATCAATAATATTCAGTATCTGCCAAACAATTGACAGATTTGCTTCCAGCTGGGGGGGGGACAATCCGCTGACAATCTAAAAGATGCATGGTAAACCGATAAAAAAGAACGTGATATGAAAACATTACGGTATGCTGTGATTTTTATGGCTTTCTTTACTTGCTTCACCGCCAAAAGCCAAGGCCGCATTGTGGAACGCGACGGGCAAGTTATCATTCTGCAAGAAGGACAAAGAACAGATATGGCCATTGATAACCGGTACATCTACCGCAACGATGTCGACACGGCCTACGCCTTGATCATGGGGCATATATACACCTCCGAAGAGGTAGAGCAAGCCTTCGGTACACCCAATGACATACAAGGTGAAATATATGACATTCCAACCGGAACAGGCTCTTCCTTTAAAGAAGGTACACTCGTTTATGTTTATGCAGATTTTTCTTTTAGTATAAGTCATACCACGGGATTATGTAGTTTTGACATTAGATGGGAAGATATCTCATTCTATGATTATGGTAGAATAGTAAAAGTCGGTGACAATATAAGCGTATTGGCCGATGACTCTAATTTTCAAGCAGCAGTAGTAAAGCAATCAAATGTATTCACTGATGAAAAAACGGGAAAGAGAAGTATCGGCATCGCCATCAACTCTACCGGCGATGATGACTGGGTATATTATACTTTTGGTATGGATACGATGGATGGCTTAAATATAACGATCAGCTATATGGGTTATCAGCAAATAAACTAAAAGGCATTTCCTTGAATATTGTCATTTCCCGTTTGACGGGATCCCTACCGCTCACCTTTTGATTCCAAATCAACGGTCTGAATGACACGACCTTTTTATTCCTGATGGCAGAATCCCAGTCAACGTATTGCTCGAAAAAACAAAACAAGTTTTGCCTTTTTGCTCTCGCCTTTTGCTATATTTGCACTACCGCGCGAATATAGGAGGCGGCTCGGCACAGCCAAAGTATAAAACTTTGTTTTCTCCTTGTCTCTGCTCTCACCATTCTCTATCTTTGTACGGATATACAAAAATAAGAGACAAATCGGCCCCATCTGAAAACAAAAACTTCATTCCCGGCTATTGTCTCTGCTCTTGTCTTTATGTATATTTGCACTGTCGTGCGAATACATGATGCGTCTCGACAGAACTTTCAAACAAATTTGATGTTCTGTTCTCGCTTCTCTCTATATTTTTCAGACTGAAATATTCGGCACAAACTATGGTTGCAACCGCAGAAATACTACAAACAAAACAGCGCTTCGGCATCATCGGCAACTGCACGGGGCTGCTGCGCGCCGTGAGCCGCGCCCTGCAAATTGCCCCTACCGACCTGTCGGTGCTCATTACCGGAGAAAGCGGTACGGGTAAGGAACACTTTCCACAGATAATACACGCCAACAGTGCCCGCAAACACGGTCGCTACATTGCCGTGAACTGCGGTGCCATACCCGAAGGTACGGTCGACTCGGAACTCTTCGGCCACGAAAAAGGGTCGTTTACCGGTGCCCTGGCCGACCGCAAAGGCTATTTTGAGGAGGCCGACGGAGGCACCATCTTCCTCGACGAGGTGGGCGAACTACCCATGACCACGCAAGCCCGCCTGCTGCGCGTACTCGAAAACGGAGAGTTTATAAAAGTGGGTTCGTCGAAAGTACAGAAAACCAACGTGCGCATTATCGCCGCCACCAACGTCAATATGCGGGAAGCCATCGCCGAAGGGCGTTTCAGAGAAGACCTCTTCTACCGGCTCAGTACAGTGCCCATCGAGTTGCCGCCACTGCGCGACCGCGGCGACGACGTCTTGCTGTTGTTCCGCAAATTTGCCTCCGACTTTGCCGAGAAATACCACATGCCCCCCGTACAGCTTACCGAGGAGGCCCAACGGGCTATGCTTACCTACCGCTGGCCGGGCAACATCAGACAACTGAAAAACGTTACTGAACAACTCTCTATCTTTGAGACAGAACGCGAAGTAACGGCCGATACCCTCCAGACCTACTTGCCAGCCTTCGACATGGAAAGGCTTCCTTCCCTCAACCGCCAAGGCGACGGGAAAACATTCTCTTTGGGGAATGAACGGGAATTGCTCTATCTCGTCTTTGAAATGAAAAAAGAAATCGATGAGTTGCGAGCCACCATTGCCTCCATGGAAAACGGCAACAACCATTCACAAGGGGCTCACCCCACGCAGGTAACCGCCCCGGTAATCTATGCCAAGCCCGATGCCTTGGCCACCGTAGCCCACCCTGTACAACCGGTGTTGGGGCACAGCATTCCGCACCACATCGACAAAGAAGAGGGTGAGATTGTGCACGAAGAGGCCGAGTATGTTCCCGAAGAAACCGTGCAGACCATATCCTCGCTCGAAGATGCCGAGAAGGAAATGATACGTAAATCGCTGGAACGAAATAACGGAAAGCGCAAAAAAACGGCCGAAGAGTTGGGCATTTCAGAACGTACGCTCTATCGAAAAATCAAAGAATACAATCTCAGCGACTGATCTCTTATGACAAAACATCTTCTCTCCATAATGCTCGTGGCCGTGTGTGTAACGGCATGCACCATCTCATATAAGTTCAACGGTGCATCTATCGACTACAACACCACCAAGACGATTACCATCAACGACTTCCCGATACGGGCGGCCCTGGTATATCCCCCCCTGGCTACCACATTCAACGAAACACTGAAAGACGCCTACACCAGACAGACGCGGCTGAGCCTCGTCAACAGTGGTGGAGACCTCACCCTCGAAGGCGAGATAACGGGATACAACCTCACACCACAGGCCGTTACCGAAGACGCCTATGCCTCGCAGACCCGCCTCACCGTAACGGTACGTGTGCGGTATGTCGACAGCAAAAATCCGGCTAACGACCTCGACCGCACATTCAGCGCCTACCGCGACTTCCCGAGCAGCAGCATGCTCACCGACGTGCAGGACGAACTGATAACCCAAATTTCACAAGAACTGGCCGATCTCATTTTCAATGCGACGGTAGGAAACTGGTAATTCCATGACCGAAGGAGAACTCTTACGCCAAGACTTCGACCGGGAGGTACCCTCTCTCGCCATCGACGAGCTGCTCCGCTTGCAGCTCGACTATCCCTATTTCCAGGCCCCGCGTTTCCTCTATCTGAAAAAACTGCAACACCTCTTTCCCGAGAGGTATGCAGGCGCACTGCACGAGAACATCATCTACGCCGGTGACCGCAAATCGCTGTTCTACCGTCTCGAAGGGGCCAACCAGATATGGAGCCGGCTATACCCCGAAAGCGAAAAGGCTCAGGAAGAGACAACCGATGCCTTTGTCCTCATCGACTCTTACCTCGAATCGCATGCGACCGAACTTTCGACCAAAGAGCCTCTCGACGGACAGATGCCGGCCGAGGTTACGGCCTACCGCCTCGAAGAGTTGATTCCGGCCGACCCGACAGCGGCCGAGAACGGTTCTGCGCCCGCAGCAGCCGGTACCGACTCATCGTTTGACCTCATCGACGCTTTCCTCGAAAAATCGCCCGAGGAGAAAGCCCTCGCGCCGATCGCCCCCACAGCCGACACCCCGCTGCCCCCGTCTACCCCCGAGACCGAAGAAGAACCGGCCGAAGAGGAGTTCCTGACCGAGAGTCTGGCCAAAATCTACATCAAACAGCGGCGCTATGCCAAAGCCTTGGAAATTATTCGGAAATTAAGTTTGAAATATCCAGAAAAAAATATTTACTTTGCAGACCAAATTCGATTCCTCGAAAAATTGATTATTAACATAAAAACAGAATAACCATGTACGTGTTCATCACCGTTTTGATTCTTATTGCAGCTGTGTGCCTCATACTCATCGTTTTGGTACAAAATTCCAAAGGTGGAGGATTGGCATCGAGTTTTGCTTCGTCGAACCAGATTATGGGAGCGCCCAAGACAGCCGACTTCCTTGAAAAAGCCACTTGGACGCTGGCCGGTATCGTTATCGTACTGAGCATCGTGGCCGCCGCATTCCTGCCCAACCGCAACGCCGGTGCCACCTCGGAAATCAAAGATGCCATCAATACCGAAATCCCGATGCCCAACTTTGAGACCCAAGTGCCCGTAACACCCGAGGCTCCCGCAGCCGGCGAAGACGCAGCCCAATAAAATCGCTACGACTCCATACCCCATACGAAACGG